>Ga0194053_10000027_pt1 | contig 104328 bp, 81 predicted proteins | sample SepL228m_MetaG_FD_161684 | JGI IMG/M metagenome (GOLD analysis project Ga0194053, IMG submission 161684) | Anoxic zone freshwater microbial communities from boreal shield lake in IISD Experimental Lakes Area, Ontario, Canada - Sep2016-L227-8m | ecosystem: Environmental > Aquatic > Freshwater >...
CCGTTTTTTACCATGGCAAGCAAGCGCAGAAGATATTGCTGCTTGGAAACTTTCCCCAACCGATAATTAAAAGGTTGGAGGAATGGGGTTTACCGAATACTTACAAACTTATTTGGTTCTGATAAATAGTTTTTAGCGATTACTTAAAATAATTAACTTAAGATTGAGCTTATTGATTTAATTTTTCCATCAATGCGCGTTGGGAATTTGCTTTGATTAGCGGGTGTCTGTCATTTACAGATTGTTTTATTATAGATAATACTTCAGGAAGATCTATATGAGATGCCAGCGCACTGATAGCTGATGCGCGAACTTCATCTGATTTTCTGCCATAAGGTGAAAATACGCTATTTTTTACAATTTGTATCAAAGCATCTATCGCAACAGGATTATCAAATGCTCCTAATGCCATTACAGCCGGCATTAATACTCCGTTAGGCTCATCCCGCTTTCCTTTTCCCTGCAGAATTCTCAGAAGAACTTCCTGAATTCGAGGGTGGGGGGCTGAAGCTGCCAATGATGCTGCACGGGTACGAACAGATAGATCATCATCTTCCAACCCTTGTATTAAGTATGGTACTGCATTTTCTTTAGCTATTTTAACGGCGGTTGTAATAGCCTCGCTTCTTACTCGCGGGTCATTATTTCGTATTTTATCACTGATTAAACCCAGCATATCTTCTGTACCAATCTCTGCTAAAACTTGCAGGATATTTCGATAAACATACCAGGGATTGGGATCGCGCAGTTCATGCAGCAGCATGGGCAGGTGGTTATCGCCAAATTCGCGGAGCAATTGCAATACTCGCGCTCTTTCCTGCATTGTAGGTGATGTTTTAAGGGTTACCACCAGCATCTTCATAACCCGCATGCCAAGCAGCGATACAATGTTGCGAATTATCTCTTTATCTTCATTTTTATTTGGAGTATCATCTATCAATCCCTGCCTGGTGACGGTTTCGCTAATTCGGTCAAGTACAACTGTAAGCTGACGCATGACATCTGGCAGAGTTTCGATATTAATCCGGTGTGCCATCGGTTCAATAAATTGATATATTCCAGTCCAGTTACGGAATGTAAGCATACTTACCAAACGTTGTTCAACACACGCCAAAACTTCTGACAAAACGTGGCTGTCGCGTTCTTTCTGCAGGCGATCTATAATCAGGTGATCTAATCCATCCGGAAGATTTTTTGTTGATACCACACCTAATTCATCCAGCCATTTTGCCAAATTGTTCATAACAATCCTGCGTACGTGGGCAGATGCTGCTGCAATCATCTCCGGCAAACGTGGCCATAGTTCTGGTGATATATTTTCTGGTCTGGAAAGGGTTGGCACAGAATTAGGGTCAACATCTTTAATGATTCTATCAGCATCATTGGGCATAATATCAAGATTGCGGTTTGCCCATGTTTTTCCTGATCGCGGCATTGTTTCCCGCGAGTTGTTTTTATTGCCGGGTGACGCTTGGTTGAATGCATCTTCCAGACTGCCTCCCTGGGCATTAAAGTTAGGGATATTACTTAACGCGTTAATTAATCCGGGAGCTAAACCGGGAACTAACAAGTCTGCCTGTACGCTGCGGGTTAATACTTTGATATTTACCAGGTTAAGCGATGAAATTTTTGTCAGGAATGCAGTTGCGCTTTCATTTCTATCGATATTGGCAATAACATGCAGGAATCGCGATAATTCATAATCACGTACTCCACGAGCAATGCCGATTGCACGTATATTGCCATCGCTCATCCAGTTTTGAATATCGCGGGCAGCAGCCTGCAATTCACGCCGCATTAATATTTGACCGTCAATACCCAATGTCCTGCCATCAAAAGTTAATACCAGGCTGGGACGATTTGCCAGTAATTTGTCTAATGCTGTTATAGCGTCACGTACAGCCAATCGGGTTATTTCGCTGCTTGGCGGATACAGTTTGAATTGCACACCGGCAAGACGTATCATTGATACTGCTTCAGTGATTCGCGGCAAGTCGTCTTCGCTTAATGGGTCTGCAGCAGGAATATTCCATGTTTCAGCGCCGCCAATTTGCAGTGCTTCCTGTGACACAATATCTGGCAGATATTGCGGTAAAGCATATTGTACCATCTTAGTATATGCCTCTGCTTTTTCGGTGAGTCCGGCTTGCTCAAAATGATATGCCAGGGTGGGACTAATTTCCGCACGGTTATCAGAGTTGTTTTTTTCGATTAATAATGCTATTTCTGCATGAGTTTCAATTCGCAATTCACGAGTCAAAGTCTTAGCAACAGCAGCAGCATGGTCGCCATCAATAAAATCAACCATATCAGGATTTTTATGATCTATCTGTTTTAATATTCCAGCGTTGCGGCCACGGTTAACCGTGGCTCTGGCATCTTCAATATCAGTTTTCCATAATGTGGCAAGAAAAGATATTCTTACGGCTCCGGCTAATGCAGCTTTTCCTAATCGTTCTGCCTCAACTGGATGCAAGGCGGCGGTTGCACTCTTCTGTATTTTCTCAGGATGGAATTCCCATCTATCGCCAACATAACAAATCATGCCGGTATCTGCCCATAATCGCAGGGTTGATTCTATATTAAGCGGCATACCTTCTGATTCTTCATAAAGGATTTTAGCGGCTTCTTTTATTGCGATATCAGGCAAAGCTTCTTCAAGATATGCCAATACCTGGCGTTCCGTTAATGGTTGCAGAATCAGCAATGCTTCACCGCCGCGTGATAATGGCTGTAGTTTAGCCGGTAAATCTCGTCCATCAGCATCAACCGAAGCTATTATTCGCAATCCATGACCAGCAGTGCGCTGCAACTGTATTAAAGTGTTTAGTGAATGTGAGTCGGCAGTATGTAAATTATGAATTATCGCTGCGTTTGGTAATGTTTTTACCAACCCCGCCAAGACGGTTTCTAATCCATTTTGCAAATTTTGCAAGTCTTCCGGTGGCGAAGGAACTTCATGTATACCGCCAGGTGTTTGTAATATTGTAAATATACCGCATAGCCATGGGTAAATTTGAATAATTTGTAATGTTTGGGTGCGGATTTGCTCTGCTGGAAAAAATGATAGAAATTGCATTATTAAAGATGTCAGCAGCGAGTATGGTATAGCTTGTTCATCCTGCTTGCATTCGACCTCAGCTAATGGCAGATTTTGTCCGGCAAGAAGTTTTTTGAGGCTTGATAACATGCGTGCTTTACCGGTTGGCGCAGCACCAACAACTAATACTGATTGCGGAGACATCACTGGAAGTTTTAAACGTGAAAGTGCTTGCTCTATCATCCAGTCTTGTCCGTATAATTGCATGGATACCAGACGGTTTTCCAACTCAAGCCGGGAAGTGGCAGAATCTGATTTTTGTATTTCACCTATTTCATATTCCGGTTGACGTGACAATTCGCGTTCAGCTAATGTGAAGACGTCCTGCGCTTTAGCATTAAATTCGGCTGATACATTAATACCGGCACATGAGATAGCTGCTGTAGCGTTTGATAATTTTACCGATGTTCCTGTTATTGTTTGTTTCAAGTGGGTAACCATTGCCTGTGCCAGCATTGTGGTTAATCCGGGAATCCAGGCGAAAAAAGCTGTGCCGTTTCCACGCAATAAAATTGCCTCACGCGGCAAAGAACCTTGTATGCGAACTGACGCCTCACGTAAAGCTTTATCAGCAGCTTCGCGTCCGTATTGCTTGTTGATATTTATTATTCCGCTTATATTTAATGCTATTACAGCGCCTGCTACAGGAATTAATCCGTTGTTTAACGAACTTACCCAGCCATGTGTTGTGGGTAAGCCGGTTAAAAAATCTTTTCCCCCAGCTTGTGCTGAATGTGCTGCATCGTACATTTAACCGTTATTTCCTTTGTTTATTTCCAGTAATTATACTGGTTCTGTTCTCTTTTTGCAAAGAAATTTACTAAAATCATTCCTGCGATAAATCCGCCGATATGCGCCCAGAATGCTACACCACCAGATGACTTGTCACCCAGAGTACCCATACCACTGACTAATTGAAGTAAAAACCAAATCCCTAATACTACAATAGCCGGTAATCTAATGACAGTGATTATTATAAAGAATAAACAAGTATCAATTTGAGCGCGTGGAAAACGTACAATGTATGCGCCTAATACACCTGAGATAGCACCGCTGGCACCAATAGTAGGAATTGTAGAGGATGGATCTATATAATAATGTGAACCGGCAGCTATGACGCCACATAGCAAATAAAAAATAAGGAATGGTATCGGTCCCATGATATCTTCTATATTATTACCAAAAATCCATAGGAATAGCATATTACCGAGGATGTGCATTATACTGCCGTGAAGAAATTGCGATGTTATCATTGTTACCCATATCGGATGAAAATATGTTTCTGGGGCAACACCCTTACTCAGATATGATGGAATAAAACTAAAGCGGGTAACGAGTTCCTGACCTTCGTTTGGCATACTAAGCATTTGTATGAATATGATAATATTCACCGCAATAAGGGTGATGGTTATCAATGGGAAGTTCTTACTTGGATTATAATCTCGAAATGGTAACATAACTAACAGAGAATAGCATAATTTCTAATGAAAGGGGAAGGGAAAATTAATTGTTAGAAAAACTTTTTTGATTTTCTAACAATTAATTTAGAATTTTTAGCTATTAGAGTTTTATTCTAACGCTTTTTTAAACTCTTTAACTGCTTTTTCTATCGATTCCGGCGTTTTTCCAGTCACGATAGCACCTACCATTAAAGCGTCAATATTGCATAATCCGAATAACAATGGTGCTTCAAGTGGTGTAATTGCTCGTTGAGTAGGTACAATAATTGGAACATCTACTGTTTCACGCAATTCCTGATAAGCTGCCAGATCATTGGTGGTGAGTGATTTTCCGTATCCATCATGATGCATAATAGCGGCTTCCAGCATTTTTACACCCATTCTTTCCAAAGCTATTGCCTGATGGATCGTGTATTTATAATCAAGTGCTACGGTAATGTCCATATCGTCAATTGTCCACATCCATGCTGGCATGTGGTCGGCATACATATCAAAAAAATCAATTCCCATTGCAGCTAATTCAGCCATTTCCTGTGGAGTTGCTGCATCAGTTGCACCGGTAACAATACCAACTGGGCCGGGGAACATATCGATTATTTGCTGCAGGTTATCTTTTTCTTCTGCTAATGTGCCGAAATGAGTTCCACTGGCAGCGTGAACTACCCGGATATGGACTTTTAATATATCTGCACCGCCACGCATTGCTGCTTTGGCGAGTTCTGGATCGTTTTTCGGTAAACTCATTATTAATCCGGGCTGGCTTTTCAATAATTTCATCGTTTTATTCATTACATTCCTCCACTGAAGCGTATCTTGGTTCGATGATATTCCATGCCTACCACAGCACTGTCGACACCTACTAAAATTGCAAGACGGTCAATTGCTTTCGCCACCAGTCTTTGTAGAACTTCTTCGCTGGCACGGCCTGCACGCATAGTTTCTTCGCCTCGCACAACGTGAATAATCTGTTCTAACAAAAATTTTGCGCGAACTTGTGGTAGATTTCTATTTTCAATACTTCCCCAGGCTTTTTGCATTCTTTCAACAACTTCTTCCAGATTAGCAGGCAATAATACCGGTGCCGGGGCAGCAGTGCCTTCTTCGTTTTTCTCAGCACCTAAAAGGTTATCTATTGCTGAGCCTTTTGACTCAGCACGTTTTTTTCGAAGTGCTTCTGATGATTTTATTACTTCCCAATCTGCGATATTTGTACCGTTAAATACACGGAACCCTAAAGGTTGGCCTACTACATGCGACAGGATTTTCCGTATTTTAACGGCTAATTCATTTGAATTGATATAACCTAACAAATTAGAGTGTTGAGCGTCGATACCCATAATTAGAATCCCGTTATCAATAGTTATAGGTATAACAATGCGTAGGCCATCCATTGCTTTTGAATATCTTTCTTGCGCATAAAAAAGCTGCCATACTTTTTTCCAAACCTCGCGCAGATATGTCGGGTCGGTTGATATTGCAGGTGCTTGTTCTACTTCTACTTCGGCTGCGGTTTCTTCTTCAAGTAAAGATTCTTCATCCGGCAATGTCTGGTCATACATTGCTCTTTTATGATTATCGCTTAGTATCTGATATGCGTGCGATAATTCTTTAAATTGCTGCAATGCATCCGGGTTGTCAGTATTGCGGTCGGGATGCACTTTCATCGCCCGTTCTTGAAACGCTGCCTGTATTTGTTCTGGTGTTGCGGTACGCGCAACACCCAATAATCTATAATGGTCTGTCATCTTTTGTCCTTAACTAAGGTATCTTGTTTTCCTTGCATATTTTACCATGCAATCAGATTTTGGGGAATTTAGCTTTATCTTGATGATAAACAAAACGTCAAGATGACTAAAATTAATAACTTCCTAATTTTTTAGCAAGCGAAACAAATCTTTTGAAATCTTCCAGGCTTACACTTTCAGGTACTGAATGGTCAGAAGAACAGATATATCCGCCATTTTGCTTCATACTTGGCAAAACTGCACGCATTTCGGCTTCCATAACATCCATATTATTAAAAGAAACAGCGTTTAATCCACCGCACAGCACTAATTTATCGCCATATTCAGCTTTTATTTTTACCGGATCCATTCCGGCTTTCACTTCTAATGGATTTAAGGCATCTAATTCAATATCAATTAATTCCGGCAAAAATGTGCGTATATCGCCACATGAGTGCATAAATGCTTTCATACCTTTTGAATGTGCCCAATCAATTGCACGTTTGTGAACCGGTTTTAATATTTCACGATATGTGTTTACTGAAAAGAAGGTATGATATTTATATCCCATATCATCCGGCCAATTAATAGCATCAAATTCATAACCGGCATCAAGCATCATTTCTGTCAGTGCGATATTCATATCAAGTTCTGTATTGAACATATCAATACACCATTCAGGCTCTTCTATTAATGCCATCAGGATAGTTTCTGTGCCAATAAACCATGAATGGGTGATATCAAAGCCAAACCAAAATCCTGCGGTAATCCAGTAATCATTTTTCCGCCAATATTTATAATTTTTATCAAGCGATTTCCAATCAATGCGGTCCTTACTCGGAGTCATACGAGATTTGGCGTCTTTCCATGTTTCCGGGTCTTTTACGATGAAATCAACAAAGTCTGGGGTTGATGCGTGCTGTTTTGTCTGTTTCATGGTTGCTCCCCAGCCTGATGTGAAGATAGAATATTCATCGGTATCTTCAATTGTTGCAGCAGGATATCGTGGACTGTTGTCAGCGCCGAATGATGCTATTTTATCCAAATCAAAATAATCGACATAATCAACATCCGTCGGCATGCCTTCGTTATGCCATCGCTGCAGAGTGGCGCCCCATGGGTAGTCGGTTACTGGTATTCTATCAGCATCGCGATGTTCATACGTTCGTTTCATTCGTTCATGTGAGGTTAATATTGTCATGTTGATTTCTCCAAACTAACAGTTAATTCAATTATAAATAGCGGTTTCCTGCTTTGAAGTATATATTTTAGCATCGTTTATATTCTTTGTTTTTTTAAGCAATATTGTGTCATCTAATGACACATAGACATTTGTTCTGGATGGCAGATACAGATTTTTATTAAGGTTTTCATGTAATTCTTTTGTTTCAATGTTGGTTAATCCGCCATGTTGAGTGTAAAAGAATAGATAAATAGGTCGTTCTTTTAAATATTTTAAATCTACTTTGACCAAGTATGCTTCTTTAATGTCAGAATATTTAACCAGTTGATTTTTTATAGTCTCTAACCATTCTGGTGATAAATCATGCTGAATATATTTAAATTTCAGTAAATCTTTATTGCGTTCTTTTATTGCCAGATTAATTTGCGGGATATTTTCTCTTAATCTTTTTATATACAGATCAGCTTCCATTTCACGACCGTTATCAATATGAAATGATATGATGGTATCTAACCCTTTTACTTCAATCTCCGGGTCAAGGGATATTGCCTTTTCAATATATGAAAGACCTTCTGGATTATTAGTTCTTAATAATTCTGACCCCAATATTATATTTGCGGAAATATTGCATGGAAAATCAGCAACAAATTGATGTAGTTTTTCCAGTAATTGTTCTTCTGCTTCTTTTTTCCCAAACATTATTTCGATATATTCCCACTTTTCTGACATGGATAATTCCTGAGTTCTCATTTTTTCTTCAAGTTCTTGTTTTAATGTATTAATAGCTTGTTGTTTGTTATATTCAACTTCCCATAACATCGCTGCCCATTCATACCAGTTTGAATTTAATCGTGTGAGAATTTTTTCTTTATTCCCGACAATAAACACATCAGCGGCAATATTATCCGGGGCATTTGATAATCTCTCTGCAATGAAGTTTATGCCGCCTTCACGCGCGGCAAAGTAAGAAATAACTTCAAGTCGATCAAACAGGTGGAGTGTGTTATCATCTAAACGTGTCTTTTTGGCAAGGTCTTCCTTTATAATTTCATCCGCTTTTTCAATTGAAGTACGATTTTTTAATACTTCTTTTAGTTGTGTGTAAGGTTCTGTTGGCGGTTTCGGTACTTTACCCAAACTGTCATTTATTTCGTTCCAATATAATTTTTCAGAGATTTTATCGATTAATAAGGATGTTATTAATGCCTCGCCGGTGGCTGCAATATTGTAATTGTTGACTGTTTCATTATCAGCGTTAACAATATTCCAGCGCATTAATACTCCGGTAATGGCAGACAGTATTTCGCAGTGATAATCCAGAAACTTAAACCCGATATTTGGTGCTGGTCCTTCTTTAACTAATTCTAAAATTTCTATTCTTTTACTGACAAGATATGACAGCCAATGAGCAATTTTACCATCTTTTGAGAAGTTTGCGAGTATGTTGGTTATTGTTATCTGAAATTGTTCAGAGTTCATGCCATATAAATCGTAAAAACTTATACACAAAATAAATTTAACAAATGGAGTGTATTTTAAAAAAGGCCGAATGGTAATCAGCGATGTTGTATCACCTGAAATATAAATCTCTGTTGGCATCGATACAGATAATTTTTTACAAGTATCTTTTATTAATTTATAAAGCTCCGGGTATTCTTTTTTCGTTACTTTAACACCGCGAATCTGGTGGTATTTACTATATAAATTCGACCAGACTGTGTTTTGGATACCAGTGTCTATAAGGAAAGCCATTAATAGAATACCGATAAATATTAAGCAAAGAATTATATTTAATAAAATTTTATTATCGGCAAATATACACATAGAAAAACATAAAGATGCCATTAATAAAATTGGCCAAAGTGGTGCTATATTGCATAAATAACCAGATGAAGCAGTTAAAAACGCGTTGATTTTAAACAGGGTAGGGTGTGCGCGGTATGAATCTTCATATTCCGCACACCTTTCAATATAAGATTTTTCCATTAAACTTAAAATCCTTTGTTACCGTGATACCATGAAGTTAAATAATCCATTTGTTCCTGGGTCATACAATCAATGTTAATCCCCGCTGCCTCTAATTTCATACGGGCAATCTGTGATTCGATAAATCGCGGAACCGGGTATACACCGGGCATTAACGTTCCTGATTCGTTCAGTAAATATTCTACAACTAATGCCTGATTGGAAAATGTCATATCCATTACAGCTGCCGGATGGCCTTCTGCCATGGCGAGATTAACTAATCTGCCTTTAGCGACCATATACAGCCTTTTTCCTGAAGATAGAATATGTTCTGTAACCATTGGACGTACTTCGCGATGGGCTATGCTCATTTTTTCTAAGATATCAATATCTATTTCCGCATGGCGATGCCCGGCATTGCACATAATTGCCCCGTCCATCATTACTTCGAAATGTTCTTTTCTGAATACCTTAATATTTCCTGTTACCGTGCAGAAGAAATGTCCGATTTTTGCTGCTTCCATGTGGCTCATCACTCGGAATCCGTCCATCATCGCTTCCAATGCCTTTAACGGGTCAACTTCGCAAATAATTACTTGGGCACCCATACCGGCGGCGCGCATTGCGACACCACGTCCGCACCAGCCATAACCGGCAATTACAAAGTTGCGGCTTGCCAGCAATCGATTTGTTGCACGGATTAATCCATCTACCACACTTTGACCAGTTCCATATTTATTATCAAATAGGTTCTTGGTATGCGCATTATTAACCGTAATCATTGGTATATCTAATAAATTTTCTGAATCCAAATTATGCAATTGCACAACGCCGTTCATAGTCTCTTCAGTACCGCCAATAATTTTTGCCATTTTATCTTTATGTCGAGTATGAAGGGCGTTTATGAGATTTCCATCATCATCCAAAATAATTGTTGGATTTTTATCTAAAACGGCATCAATGTGTTTTTCTAATATTTCTTTATCTTCACCGCGCTTTGCAAAAGTCGGTATTCCAGCTTGAACAGCAAGAAATGCTGCCACATCATCCTGGGTTGATATGGGGTTTGCACCGCAACAATATACTTCTGCACCTCCGGCTTTTAGTGTCATTAACAGGTTGGCTGTTTCAGTTGTTACATGTAAGCAGGCGGCAATTACATGACCGCGCAACAGATATTCTTCGCCGAAAGAATGACGAATTTCCCTCATTACAGGCATTTCTTGTTCTGCCCATTCAACTCTGCGTCTGCCGATATGTGCTAAATCAGGATCTGTAATATCGTATTGCATTATATTCCCCGGTTGTATTGCTGGTATTTATATATTTTATTTTAGCAGATTTTGTGGATAATATATAGTTATTTGCTACGAATTAAATTAATTGTTGTGAAAAATTCATCAATTTTCAATATTTAGAATTGTTATGACCTTTATCATAGTATCAATTTCTCTTTACGGGTATATTCATATCAGCGAATAATCCTGGAGGTCATTAAAATGGCAGTTAGAAATATTGTTCAGATTGATGAAGAAAAATGTAATGGGTGTGGTCAATGTGCCTCAGCATGTGCCGAAGGTGCTATTAAAATGATTAATGGCAAAGCGAAATTGGTTAAAGATGAATATTGCGATGGTTTAGGTGCATGTTTGGGTGAATGTCCTGTAGATGCTATTAAGATTATCCAGCGCGATGCGGCTGAGTTTGACGAAGCTGCTGTTGAAGAATATTTAAAGAAAGAGGATCCTCAAAAGACCCATGGTGAAAAGATACATAGTAACAGTCACGGTGGTGGTGGTTGTCCGGGTATGGCAATGAAGCAATTCTTTGCTGGTGAAAAAACAGATGACAAACAACTGGTAAAATCATCAAGTGCATTGCGGCAATGGCCAATTCAACTGCACTTAGTATCGCCAATGGCGCCATATTTTCGCGATGCTGATTTGCTGCTTGCTGCCGATTGCACAGCATTTGCTTTAGGTTCATTTCACCCTGACTTATTAGCCAATCATTCTATAGCTATTGCATGTCCCAAGTTAGATGATACTGATGGTTATGTAGAAAAAATTGCACAGATGATAACTCAAGGCGGCATAAGAAGTTTGACAATCGCAATTATGCAAGTTCCATGCTGCCGGGGATTGGAAGTGTTAGCAATGAAAGCTGTAGAGAAAGCAAATATACCGATTCCGGTGCGATTAGTTATTGTCGGAATTGAAGGCGACATTATCTCGGATGTAGTGAAACAGTAAGAAATAAAGGCTTCCGGTATAATCCGGAAGCCTTTTACAACTTTATTTCAGAAATAACTCAATTACCGGGACGGTAACATTTGGTTTCTTCACCGGTAATGATAATGATAATAAATTGGTTCTATCGCTGGTATCACAATGTGCCTGCCAATCGGCGATTCCTTCCATCTTTATTTCAGAGCCATCATTTAGCAGTTGAGCATATTCAACTTTATCTGCCATTCCTTCTAAATGAAGATGAACAAATGGCCATGCAAAGATATGCACGTATAACCGTTTTTTCTCCGGGTTGTATGTTAATCGGCAATCTTGCGGGCATTTAAAATCTGCCGGTGCCGCTGTACAACCATAAATTGATTTGTTGTGACGTTTCATCCACTCGCCGATTCCCTGCAGGCGATTCAAAGCGCGCTCATCCAATTCTCCCCGGGCAGTCGGGCCAACATTTAATAATAAATTGCCATCTTTGCTAACAGAGTCGATCAGCATTTGTACCAGCATATCAACGGATTTCCAGCTTTCTTCATCACGATGGTAACCCCATGAACCACTCAGGGTTTGGCAGGCTTCCCATACTACTGGTTTGCCATCGACTGTAACGCCGGAACGGGGTTGAAATTGTTCTGGAGTTTTAATATCCCAACCGTATGGTATATCAAGGCGGTCGTCTAAAATTACATCAGGCTGCAATTCACGAATCATTTTCATCAGGTTGTCGCTGTCCCAGTTTTCGTGGCCTTTTCCATCATCACCTGGATAACTGAAATCGAACCACATAATGTCGATTTTGCCAAAGTTTGTAAGCAATTCGCGTACTTGCGAATGTAAATATGCTGTGTATTTCTTTCCATCGCGTCCTTCATTAAGTTTTGCTTTATCAGGACTATTGCGTTGCGGATGCATTTTATCTACAGTATAGTCAGGATGATGCCAATCAATGAGAGAGTGATAAAGACCTATCTTTAAGCCTTCTTTTCGGAATGCTTCTATCATTGGGGTTAAAAGATCGCGACCTGCCGGGGTATTGGTTGCTTTATAATCGGTATATTTTGAATCCCACAGACAGAAACCTTCATGATGTTTAGTGGTTATTACAAAATATTTCATCCCGGCATTTTTCGCAGCCTTTGCCCAGCTTTCCGGGTCATACATATCCGGGTCAAAAAACTTGAAATAACGATTGTAGTAATTGTCATCTAACTGTTCAATATTTTTTAACCATTCATGGCGTGAACCCATTGCATATAAACCCCAATGGATAAACATACCAAATCTGTCATGGACAAACCATGCGGTATCGCCATGCATTTCTTTGAAATCAATAGATTTTGTCATTTTGATGTCTCCGTTTTTTTGTATACTATATTACCATATTATGATTTATGCTATATGATTTTATGATTTTTATATGTATTATCCGCTCATCCGTATATACATAATTGTTATCGTTTATTTTTCGAGAGTAATAGCAAAAACTACGGCACGGTTATCTGTAATTGGCGTGAATCAAATTTTGTCGACTTCAATATCTGGTAGATTAAAATTAAATACTTCACATAACCCATAGAACTCATTGGGTGACAAACTATAACGAACGCGATTTTTATCGGTATATTTATATCCTCCACCTACCCAGATGTGTTCACCCAATGGTGCCCACCAGTTGCAGAGATGGGTAATCGATAGTAATTTTTCCGAGTAAACAATTTTGTCATTGCTTAATAATAGGAAACATCTTTAATATTAAAAGTGTTGTCATCGACAAAGGTGAAAATACGCGGATAAGGTACGATATTCATAAATGCCTCGAATTTAATTGACTATTTCTTTTTTGAATAGATCAGCCATATTAAATATAATATACCGACAACAATGGCACCTAAAATAAATTTAATAATTAGTATCAAAATGCCGAAAATTGATTGAAGTACAAATGAACCGATAAATATCAGAACGCAAATTGCCGCAAGGACTAATATAATCCTTCCGATTTTCTGTAATAATTGATTATCCATATAATTATCTCCCGAATCGTATTATCCCATGATTATTATTAATTCTCAATAGAAATTATCATTATTTTATGTGGATTTTTGTGATAAATTGGGTAAAATATATAAATGAAAAGAATCATTATAATTTTCTTACTGCCGTTATTACTCCTACTTGCAAATGCACAAGAAGAAAAGTGCACAACATGCGGGGTAAATCAACCGACTACAACAAGTGATCGGCTGGGTGATGTATACAAAGATTTTAAAAATAGTCCATTAAAAGACGCAAGAGTTACTATTTTGCCAGTAGATTTGATTGTATTAGCTGATAATATAGAGATTACTCAACCGATGTTGAATGATGAAATGATGAAGAAAAGTAATGTTTCAAAAACTATTTTTAAATTAGTTGAAGAATTGACTGTGATGAATCTGATTTTAGATAAAGCTAAAGAATGGGCTGGAAAGAAAAAATTAAAAATTATTGAGAAAGATTTGGTTATGAAATTCCAGAACTCATTAACTGCTGATTTAAGAATATATGATGTTGAAGGCAAAGAATATTTCAATGCCCATAAAACAGAATATAAAGGAAAAGAATATGCTGTCGTTGCAAAGGCAATCAAGAAAATTTTGCTGATCAAAAAGAAAGCGATATTTATTGAAAAATATAATTCTGAATTAATCAAGTCATATTATATAGAGATAAACAAAGAATGGCTTGAGAAAAATATCAAATAAAGATAGAGAGGAATAGTATGTATCCAGTTGTTGATGAATCTTTATGTATTGCCTGTGGCGCATGCCATGATGTTTGTCCTGCCGACCCGAATGTCTTTGTAATTAAAGACAAATCCAAGGTTATTCACCCGGAAGCATGTATAGGCTGCGGTCAATGTGTTGATGCCTGCCCAACCGAGGCTATTGAATTAAAAGAATAGGATGTCAATGTCCTGCTAATTTATGCTGTTTAGCACATGCGACATAGACTGCCGCATTGTCTTTTATATGCGCCTGTTGTTCTGGTGACAGTTCTTTCAATACTTTCGCGGGTACTCCGGCAACCAGACTGCCAGCTGGTATAATCATCCCTTCACGTACCACAGAACCTGCTCCGACAATGCTGCCCTTACCGACAACTGCTCTATTCAGAACTATTGCTCCCATGCCAATTAAAGCATCATCTTCAATTGTTGTACCGTGAATTACTGCATTGTGGCCAATGGTGACATTTGCGCCAATGTTAACCGGAATATCAAAATCAACATGAATGGTTGCGTTGTCCTGCACGTTGCTATTTGCGCCAATGCTGATGGGTGCAATGTCTCCGCGAAGTCGTGCGCCATACCAGATACTCACATTTTCACCCAAAGCAACATCACCAATAACTGTTGCATTATGTGCGACAAAGACGCTATCCGGGAAATCGGGAGTATCGGTATTTATATTGAAACTCATTATAATTTCCCCCAATTTATGCCATTCTTATGATGATAATCACCTGGTTTCATGATATTTCGACTTTGAATGACATATCTCTTTGAAACTTTGTCACCATCCGGCCATTCAGAATAACGATCATTTGTTAACACTACAGCATTTAACTCGATAGCTCTTTTTAATATCTCTTTATCTGCAACAGTGTTGATGCTTACAGCGATTACTTCGTTTTGTTTCATCATCTCAGACAATTTGGCTTCATTATCAATCTGATATGGCAATGACGCGTCAACGATAATATAAACCGGGAAATATCCTTCCAGCCAGCAGGTGTGGCGCAGTTGAATTAAATGTTCTAATTTAGGCCGTTCACCATTTGCAGTGAAATGTGCGACATTGCTGCCGTCAATTATTGCTGGTTTTAATGGTCCGCAAATTATCTGATTTGGTATTTTTGCTTTTATAAGGGTATTTAATAACTCTTTGTCATGCGGAGCCACTAATTTATTATAATGTGTTCGCACGGCATCAACAATTCTTTTATTATTTTGTTTCAGATATGCCATTACTTGAGTTGGAGTAAGGTCTAATAATTTGCCTTCAGACATTATTTTTATTTTATCAGAAACTTTGGGTGGTACTGATACTGGTGCAGTAGCTGGTGTCTTTAATGTTACAGCTAATTTAGGTTTTGCAGCAGATTTATTTGTTGGCTTATCTTCATTATTCTTTTCAGTAAAAATAGAACTTAACAACGCAATAGCTTCTTTAACTTTGTTTTTCTTATCATTATGGATTATATGCTCAGTAATTATTTTTTCTTCAGTGATGATTTCTTTCTCAGCCGGTTTGTTTTTAAGTGTTAATATCTGCGATTTCAGTTCAGCATTTTCTTTTTCAAAATTGCTTTTAGCTTCAGATTCTTTCTTAATATTTCGCTCTAACCGCTCAATCTGTTTCTGATAACTGCTGCATTCTTTAACAACTTCACTTAGTTCAATTTTTTGCTTGTTTATTTGCGAATTAAGATTTTCAATCTCTTTTTCTAAATCTTTTATATTGTTAATTTGCTCAACTCTTTCTTTTTTCAGTTTGCTCATCTGATCTTCAAATTTTTGCAGTTTCTTTTCAAGCATTTCACATTTATGCTGCCAGCGTGCGGCATTGGCTTCAATATCCTGTTTAGCCGGTTTATCATCAATTTCTTCTTCGGCATCAGGAATTAATTCATCAATACGAGTAAATATTTCATTAACTTTTTCGCGTTCATCTACTGTTAGCGCGATTGCAATATTTTCTTTATTAAATTTTGCAGCTAATTCAATGATACTATTATCAGTCACATCATCAATTTCTGATAATGCAGCACATGTGTCAGATGCGTTTAATTCTAAAATAGCTATAAGTTCATCAGCCATCTTTTCGTTTTTTATCATTTCCTCGCGTAATCTTTTATTAACAACCGGGTTAGACAAGGAATGTACTTTTCTTTGAAAACCACGAAAGACAACTTCACTTGATACAGGGAAATCATTTACGAGTTTAAATAGTAATTGTATAGGGAAATGTTCCCATAAATTATTTATAATTTTTTGAATTTTATCTGTCACGAATCTTATTCTCCAATAACATTATACAATAATTGCATCCTTTTCTCAAACGCGCTCGTATTGTATAATAATGGCGATGAAAAAGATAATCGAGATATTAATTCCTACACTGGTTTTACTTGTAGCAGCATTGGGTTTTTATAAGTGGAATGATATAGCACAACTTCAGACAATAGCAACTGTACGAACGCAAGTTCCTAAAGAAAAGAATGAAACTGCGCGTCCTGATAGTATAACTACACCTGCATCAAATGTAAAAGTTATATCTGATAAGAAAGTGTCGACGGTTGTTAAACAAACGTCGAAAAATGTATTTGTAGACTGCCTTCCTGGTGTGTGGCCGGGTTTTCGTGGGAATAACCGCGATAATATCGCTATTATAAATGCTCCAGTTGTATATCAATGGGGAACTTCAGGTCCACCCGAATTATGGGGAGTTGATCTTGGAGAAGGATATGCCGGTGCGGCAGTTAATAATAGCCGGGTTTATGTATTGGATTATGACCTTGAAAAGCAAGTGGATGTTTTGCGGTGTTTTACCCTTGCCGATGGCAATGAAGTATGGCGATTGCCATATCCTGCCGCTGTGGGAAAACAGCACGGGGTGTCGCGAACAATACCGGCAGTAAATGATAAATATGTCGTTACTATGGGGGTATTATGTAAAGTAACCTGTACTGACGCAATAACAGGAAAAATGATATGGCAGCATGATCTGGTGAAAGAATATGGTACAAAAGTGCCAGAATGGTATGCCGCTCAATGCCCGATAATTGATGGAAATGCAGCTATTATTGCCCCTGGAAGCAAGGCATTAATGGTGGCATTTGACCTTAAGACTGGCAATGAATTATGGCATGTAGATAATCCTGATAACTGGCAGATGACACATTCTTCAATAATGCCCGCGATAATTAATAAAGAGAAACTATATATTTATTGTGCATCAGGCGGTGTAGCAGGTGTTTCCGCAAAAGGAATATTGAAGTTTAAAACACCGGATTGGATAGTGCATACTTCAAATATACCAACACCGGTGCCAGTAGGAGATAACATGATATTTCTAAGTGGCGGTTATGGTGCCGGGTGCGCTATGCTTCGATTAACCCCAAGTGGCGATGGTTATAAAACATCTTTTGATTTTAAATTGAAAGAAAAAGAGTTTGGTGCGTATCAGCAGACTCCGATTTTTTTTAATGGCAATATCTACGGTGTAATCCCTGATAATCAGCTTGTATGTATGGATTTAGCAGGTAAAGTTTTGTGGAAAAGTGGACGCGCGAGATTTAACTGGAATTCGTATGTTTGTGTAAACGGAATTATATTTTTGCTTACTGATAAAGGTGAATTAGTGGCGGTAGCGGCTAAATCTGATAGTTATCAGGAGTTATCACGCACTAATGTAATGCCGGAAGGCAAAGAGTTTTGGGCGCCGATAGCAGTTGCTGGACAAAGAATGCTGATTCGCGATTTAACCAGAATGAAATGCTTATATATCGGTGATAAAAAGCCGTGAAGATAGAATATGTCATAATTTTTATTATAACAATATTTGCTGCGATCATTATCACATATCGTATTCAGAATATGCCACCGATGGTCAATGAGAAATTGGCAGTATCTGTAAATAAAAGTGGAAAATTAATTAAGTTAACATTAGATAATTATTTTGATAAAGATATTATGACTTACAATCCGTCAGGGATAAAAATTTATGTCGATAATAGTTTAGTTAATATTAATACAGAACCAAAAGTTATCAGCTTCAAAGTGAACGGAAACGGTAAAAAAGATATATTGGTAACCTCAGTTGCTGCATCAAATGACAACATTTTTATTGCGGATGCCGGCAATGCAGAAGTATTAATATTCAATTACAAAGGAAAATTGATAAATAACATTAATAAATCAACGAAAAATGATAGTATAGGTTTTATTGTTCCCAGTCCATATTTTGATATTGCGTGGGATAATAGTAAAGAACAGTTGTATATAGCTAATCCCGGTTGCCATCGGGTAGAAATATATGATGTTAATGGTAAGTTTTTATCTGAATGGGGTAATTTTGGCGGTAAAGAAAGCGATTTTACCGGATGTTGCAATCCTGCTGATTTAGCCGTGTATAAAGATTATATAGTCACAGCTGAAAAAGGGAGTAAAAGAGTCAGATTATTTTCAAAAGACGGCAAATATTTTAGTACAATCGCTGACGCTGAATCATTTCCTGTAATGGATACGACAATTGATTTGCTTACCACCACTGATGGTAAGTTATTATTGAAGGATAGAAAAACGAATGCTATTTATTATTATTCTGAAAAATAATAGTTATTTTTTAGTTTTATAAACAGTCACCCAAACTGTTCGGCGTCCCCATTTTCGTGCGGCTTTCATATTAGGAACACAGATATCAATGCGGTCTTTTTTCATCGCGCCACCGGTGCTTACTGCGCGTCCCCAACCATAACCCTGGATATACATTTTTGACCCTTTGGGGATTTGGCGATAACTTACCGCAACGCTTCCTTTACAGGCATATTTTCCATTTCCAATATGACGACGGCGACCATCGCTGTGTTGAGGCAAAAATGCGGTGACTACCATTTTATGACAAAATGAAACTACTAATTTAGGACTGGATGGCTTTTTGTTTTTTTTCTTTTTCGCTGGTGTTTTTTTCTTGGTAGATACTTTTTTTGTTTTTTTATTATGAGATATCTGGGAATGTTTTTTATGATGTATAGTGCGAGCACCAGCAAATACTGGCAGGCATAACATGAGTATCAAGATGATGACAATAGTTTTTATTAATTTACTCTGCATGACAATAGTGTGCCGAAAAAAACTCGTTATGTCAAAAAACAGCATAAAAAGGTATAATATCAGCATGGATTTATTTGACGATAATACTGTAAATACCTCGCAGAAAAGTGAAATTGCACAACCTTTGGCGGCGCGAATGCGTCCGCGTAATCTGGATGAATATGTTGGACAGATGGAAATAATAGGGCAGGGGAAACCGCTGCGGAAGTCTATTGAAGAAGATAAACTAACCTCTCTAATATTGTGGGGTCCTCCCGGTTGTGGCAAAACTACCCTGGCAACTTTAATTTCGAATTATTCTACTGCTATTTTCGAATCATTCAGTGCAGTAATATCCGGCGTTCCCGAGTTGCGCAAAATTATATCTGCCGCGAGAGATAGAAAGAAATTCTATAATCAGCGAACTATTTTATTCGTAGATGAAATTCACCGTTTTAATAAGGCGCAACAGGATGCTTTTTTACCAGTGGTTGAAGATGGTACGATAATTTTAATTGGTGCAACAACAGAAAATCCGTATTTTGAAATTAATCCTCCATTAATATCTCGTTCTCGTTTAGTAGTGTTAGCACCATTGCCTCCAGAAGGAATAGGCGAGATATTAAATCGTGCTTTAGTTGATAAAGAACGCGGGTTGGGTGAATTTGAAATCACTATCACTGATGAAGCGCTGAACCATTTGATATTAGTAAGCGGTGGTGATGCAAGGACAGCATTGAACGCTTTGGAAGAAGCCGCAAACCTTGCCGGCAGATGCAAAGAAATAACATTAGAGATAGCAGAAGAAGGTATTCAGCGCCGGGCAATGCGATATGACAAAGATGGCGACCAACATTATGACATCATTTCTGCATTTATAAAATCGATTCGCGGCAGCGACCCGGATGCGGCATTATATTGGATGGCACGGATGATAGAAGCGGGGGAAGACCCGCGATTTATAGCGCGTAGAATTGTAGTTCATGCATCAGAAGATATCGGCAATGCTGATCCTTTGGCGTTATTAGTTGCCACTGCCGCCGCGCAGGCTGTTGAATTTGTAGGATTGCCGGAAGCGCGAATTAATTTAGCACAAGCAGTGACATATCTTGCCTGTGCGCCAAAAAGTAATGCCACTGTTGTAGCGATTGACGCAGCAATGGCAGATGTCCGTATGGGTAGGATTACACCGGTACCAGCACATTTGCGTGATAGCAGTTATAAAGGTGCCGCGAAGTTAGGACATGGTCAAGGATATAAATACCCGCATGGATTTCCCGGGCATCATATTCAGCAGGAATATATTATGCCAGAAACAAAAAGTCAGCCATATTATAAACCTTCCGACCAGGGGTTTGAGAAAAAGATACAAAGCAGGATGAAGTTCTGGGGACATGATGAGAATGTAGAAGATTAAAACCCACAGTAAATAACCTGCGGGTTTTAATGGTGTGTAGATTCTATAGGATTATTTCGTTTTTGAACGGTCTGTTAAATCAACGGTAGCAATAACAGAATCTGCAGCAATGGGATTATTCTTTAAGCTGAGATCTTTCCATGCTTTCGCATCAATTTTAACAGATATAGAAACTGGTAAACTCACGGTGGAGTTTTGTCCGCTTAGTGATGCGATGGATATGGTGATTTTATATGATCCATTAGCAGGTGTAACCGGTGTCAGATAACCATTAGCAGAGAAAAATTGCCTGGTTATATCTTTTCCGGATGCATCAATTATTTTAACCACCCATTTATTGTTTATAATTGAACTGCTGTGTAATTGATAAGAGTCAGCTATATTACTGCAATTTTTAACTGTCACAACAAATATTGATTGACGATTTACCGCTTGAGTAATGCGTAAATTTTGCTGTAATCCTGTAGTGTCAAAAATATTGAAGCCAATATTTTGCCCATTGCTTTTTGATTCAGTAATGAATAAATCCACACCGTTAGAATAGGTTAAGTTGGATTTTATGGTAGTAAAGCTGCGTATTCCTGACCATGCACTCAGTTGTTGATTTACATCTTGCGAACGAACTCTCCAGTAATATGTTGTCCCATCAGTCAAGGCAACTTGTTGATACAGACCGTTATTGTTATATATCATCGAATTGCTGAATGTATTATCATTAGCAATTTCGATATTATAACTCACTGCATTTATTACTAAATTCCAGCTTAAAACAGTTATCGTTGGTACATTTGTCGAATTATCAGCAGGTGTTACCAGTGATGGTGGCAATAGCTGTGATTTAGTTGTAAATGAATACGCTGCAGACCATGCGCTTATGTTGTTTGCATTTGCCTTTGCTCTAACATGCCAATAATATTTAGTATTTGCTGTTAAAGTTACTGCCTGTGAAATTGACATTATGTTATATGTTGTAGGGTTGGTAAAGTTAGCATTTAATGCAATTTCAATTTCATAACCATTTGCATTCGCAGAAACACTCCATACAAGAGAAGTGTTTGCCGCTATATTAGTGGCATTGTTTGCTGGTGATACTAATTGCGGAACAGTAAGCTGAATTACTGGTGCCGCCGTAGTAAATGTATTTACAGCAGACCATGCGCTGACATTATTAGCATTTGCCTTAGCCTGCACGCGCCAGAAATATGTTGTTGATGAAGTTAATATTATTGGTTGAGTAAGATTATTATTAGAGTATGCTGTAGAATTTGTGAAATTACTATCATTAGCAATCTGTATGTTGTATCCGATAGCATTTATAGACGCTCCCCAGTTAAGTGATGTTGATATTGGAATATTTACTGCATTATTAATAGGAGCAACCAGTGCTGGCGGTAATAATTTAATTACCGGCACTGCTGTAGTAAACGAATTTATTATTGACCATGCGCTAATGTTAGTCTTATTTTCTATAGCGCGCACTCTCCAGTAATATTTAGTGCTGTCAGCTAAAGTAACAGCCTGAGACGTTGTATCGCTGCTATATGATGTCGGATTGCTTAAATCACTGTTAATAGAGATTTCTACATCGTAGCTAACGGCATTTGCAACAGCGTCCCAGCTTAAATCTGTAGTTGTCGGTATATTTATCGCGGCATTTGCCGGAGTAGTCAATGTTGGTGCTGCCAATGGCGTTTGTTCAATTGTAAATGACCACATATCCGACCATGGACCATTTGCGTTATCAAGATTTATACCGCGAATTTTCCAGTAATATGTGGTATTGACTGTGAATCCATAATTAATAATTTGTGATGTTCCAGTGACTGTTCCTGATGCAATAGTCGTTGTAAAGTTAGAGTTGTCGGAAACCTGATATTCATATTTCAATGCTTCGGTATCAAATGACCACCTGATGAGAACATTAGAGTTAGGAACAGTTGATTTATCGGCAGGGGATATTAAATTGATTTTCGTCGGAAGGATGCTTGTTTGACTCGGTTTTCTGATATTATAGATAATATCAGAAACTGAGGTGTAATTTTTTATAGTCGGCAGGTTATACCAGTTATTATCAGTTCCACCCCAACCCATATTAATATGGTATCTGATGGAATTATCTACATCATCCTTACCCCAGCCATCACAAATCACAGCATGTCCGCCAGATGAACTTTGAATTCCAAGGATAACAGGGAATTGGCTGTTAATCTCAGCCTGTAGTATAGGATTATAATCTTGTATAAGGAGTGTTGAGATATAGTTAGCAGATTTATACTTAAATGTCGATTTTAGCGAAGTTGCCGCTTTACTGAGATATGCTGATGTTGAATTGGAAGTATACATTGCACTGCAGGCAATTCCGCTGTCAGCCATTAATCTGGCTACCTGGTCAATTTGTGTTATTGATGAGTTTGCAGTCAATGCTGTTGGCATTTTTGTGTAATCATAGATGGAATTGAAAGATTTTACAGTATCAACGTTATCAACTTTAACTGCATTAGTAGCGGTGGCGGTGTCTGGATATAAATAATAATGCATAATCATGCTCATGGCAGTTGGTACACAACCAGTAACATCATTATTGGGAGTAAATTTTTGATAAGTTGGTGAGTTGTTATTCCAGTTTGTTTGATTCCAAGTATCTTTTATGAAATAATCTACGGTAGGAACAACTGCATAAGCAGTAATTTCACTGATTGCCCCCAATGATTTCATGGTGAAAATATTTTCATCAACGTTTGTAAATTTTTGCCATTGTTGGGCAATTTTCTCTTTTTCAGTTTCAGGGATTTTAGAATAACTATTTATTCGGTTTGTTATGTCGTTTTTAAGTAAGGTACTTAATGTTGATTTTGGCTTAGCGAATCCAGTGAAGTTGCCTTCAATGCTATATGTGATGATAGGGGAAACAGTGTCATCAGCAGCAATAACGATAAATCCTTTTGGATTTATGGAAATTATCCAGGCGACAGGTTGACCAGTATCATTAGTAAATATTTGAGCGTTAGATATATTTCCTGAAGATAATATTTCCTGATGTCCTGTTACCCATTGGTTGGCGACTAAAATTGCAGTATTTTCATTCACGGGAACGCTGAACGATATTAATGAAAAGATCGCTAAAATAAGTACAGAAACTATTCTTTTCATCATGAAACAGTATCCCCTTTGCAATGCCAGAATTATACCAGAGTCAATGGCTTTTTCGCAAATATTTTGATACTAAAAGTAAAAAAATCCCCCGGTAAAAATCCGGGGGATTGATAAGATAAAGCTTATTGTATTTTTGACCTTGGTACCAGAACTGCAATACCGGTGACAGTATCTGTCGCAGGAGTTGCAACACCGCTAACCAGATCTTTCCATGATTGTGCTTTTATAGTAATTGACTGTGTCGGCGGGTTATTAGTATCAATAACAAGACCGCTGGATGCTGAGAATCTTATTAATAATTTTACGCTTTCTCCAGGTTTAACAGTATATGACGCCCAACCATTAGAGAATACGCTCTTAGTTCTGTCGACTCCACTTATATCGAATATCTTCACCGTCCACTTGGTGTTAATAGTAGATGTACTGGTAATAAGGAAATTGTCTGGTACATTTCCGGTATTTTTAACAGCAACATAAAATTCACTCTGGCGATTAGAAGGCTGAGCTAATTGAACAACCTGCTGCATACCAGTAGTATCAATTACATTTGTTCCCATTATTATGCTGCCGCCTTTTGAGTTAGAGATGACAGCGTCTAATCCGGGAGTCGCTACAAATTGAGCGGTAGTGAACGATGATGTCGTTGACCATGGTCCGAGTGTGCTGCCCTGTTTTGCCCGAACACGCCAGAAATAGGTCGTGTTTTCAGCAAGTACTGCACTAAGGCTGGTTAATACTGTGCTATACGAAGCTTTAGTTGTGAAATTGGAATTTGTCGAGATATCAATATCATAAGCTAAAGCATTCGATATTGTTGACCATGTGAAGTTAGCACTTATTGGAATGTTAATAGCATTGTTAGCCGGTGCCGTCAATGTCGGTGCAGTTAATTGTACTGTCTGACTTATAGTAGTGAAATATGCTTGCGACCAATCGCTATCTATGCCATTGCCATCTGTTGCAAGAACTCTCCAGTAGTAACGAGTGTTAGAGTTTAATGTAACACTGGCTGAAAGATTAGTTCCGGTAACAACAGTAGGATTAATAAAGTTGTTATTGGTGGCGTATTCCAGTGTGTAGCTAACTGCATTTGTAATTGCTTGCCATATTAATGCAGTATTCAATGCTATTCCTACTGCACCATTTGCAGGACTTGTTAAAACTGGTGACGCTGGTTTTTGTGGAACTATCGCTACAGTTGTGAAACTTGCTGTTGCAGGCGTTCCCCAACGTGGGGTTGCATCGCCGCCGGTAACTCTCCAATAATAAATAGTATTATTTACCAGATTATTTACTTGATATGATGTAACAGTAACACCCGGATTATTGGATATAATATTAGCAAATCCGGCATCGGTTGCAACTTCGACATTATATAATGTTGCATTAGCAGCAGATTGCCATGTTAATATCGGCGAAGTTATAATATCGATTGCATTATTTAAGGGATATGTAAGTACCGGTGTGCCAATAACAGTCTGGGCTTGTGTTGTAAATGCCCACAATGGTGAGAATGCACTTTGAGTGCCAACGGCATCAATTGCTCGAACTCGCCAGGTGTATCTTGTGCCGGGTTGCAATGCAAACTGGATTATAGATGATGTAGTTGCTACTGTTAATGTCTCTATCGGAACAGTTGCACTTGCTGCTGAATATAATTCATATTCATAATTGCTGGCATTAGCTACCGGAGACCACGCCAGAGTAACTGGGATTGTTACATTGGTAACATTATTGCCTGGTGATAACTGGGCTGGTACAGTTAAAACTGGCGCAGCTTGAACTGTGAACTGCATAGTTGTTGACCATGGACTGAAAGTTCCACCAGGTCCGTCAGAGCGTATATGCCAATAATAAGTTACACCTTGAGTTAATGCAGTCTGTATCAAGGCTGTTAAAGTAGTATTTTTATTAATTGAAATTGTTTCAAATGGAGTGGCAAATGCTGCATCGTTTGCTATCTCATAAGTATAGCCGGATGCATTATTAACAATAGCTTGCCATCCCAATGATATTGCACCGGAAACTGTAGCATTATCCGCTGGAGTTGTTGGCACTGGAGCAACTAACTGTTGAGCACCATTTTGTACTGTATAACTCCAAATTGATGACCACGGGCTGACAGTATTGTTTGCATCAATTGCTGTTACATGCCAATAATATGTTGTACCCGGTACCATTTGAGTTGATATTAAGATGCTGGTGGTTGCAGTACTTGCAGTTGCTATCGGGTTTGATACATCCGTTGTTGTTGACAATGCATAAGTATATCTTACAGCATTCGCTACCGGCTGCCACGATAATGTAATCGGTGCGGGTATAGTAGATGCATCAACTGGCGCAGCAAGTATTGGTGCTGGCACTGTTGGTAATTGAACAGTGAATTGTCGAATAGTAGAGAAAGGTGATTTTTTGCCAAGATTATCTGCTGCCTGTACGCGCCAATAGTATGTATTTCCTGCTGTTAATGCTACCGCGGGAGTTATAGTAGTAGCGACAACATTAGCTTGATTTACTAATAGAGTAGACATATCAGCAACAGCTGAGAGTTGATATGTATATGTAGTTGCGGTTGGTACTGACTGCCATGTGAATGTTACAGGTGCTGTTACTGTCGCATTATCTACTGGTAATGATAATACTGGTGTCTGTAATACTGGTGTTCCAGACACTGTGAAATCCCACGTAGGAGACCATGGACCAGGAACACTATTTACAGCGTATCCGCGAACGTGCCAGTAATATTTTGTTCCAATGTTTAGTGGTGCGGCTATATTTACATTAAAGGTCGGGTAATTGGCTGAAGTTTCAACTGGTGATGATAAGTCTGCATTTGGAGATATCACATATTCAAACCAAGCTGTATTTGGCAAGATATCCCAAGTAATTGATACAGGTGCAGTAACTGTTGAACCTGTAACCGGTGCAAGCAGTGTCGGCGCAGCTGGAATAACAACAGGGTCACCCGGTCGGATATTAAGGATAATAGACGGCATTTGATCAAATGCAAATTGCGTGGTTGTTACAGTTGGCATCTGATACCAATTATTATCTAATCCACCCCATCCCATATTTAAATGATAAAGGTTGGCCTGAGTGGTACCATCTACTCCATATCCATCGCACACTACAAAGTGGGCATAACTATCAACTGTACTAAATAATGTGAAAATAACGACATTTTTACTGTTTAGTTCGGCTTGAACTTGAGGTTCCCAGGGTCCTGCCTGAGTATCTATAACATCAGCGGATTTATATTTAAATTTGCTTTTGAAAGAAGCTGCCATAACTAAATCAGAGGCACTTGTTCCTGAACTGGTATATGCAGCTTTCATAGCAATGCCGGTATCAAGTATTAATTTAGCAACTTCATCAACCTCTGCGGGTGTTGATGTGTTTGTTAAGACATCAGGCATTAAGTCATAATTAAAAGTATCATTAAATGAAAGTTGTTGAACTTCTCCAATATCACCATCTGTTGTGATAGTGTTTGTACCAGAAGCAGAATCTGGTGATTTATAATATTTTAGAATTTGGCTCATAGCTACTGGTCCGCAGCCAGCCGGGTAATTATGTGGTGTTAATTTATTATAACTTGGGGGGTCATTTTTTAAGGATGGTTCTTGATTCCAGGTAGTAGTTAGCAACTGATCAACAGTTGGAACAACAGCAACTGGTGGTGGTAATAATGCGATATTTCCTGCTGCTGTTTTTGCAACATTAACCGTAGCTGTAGTACCGTTATAACTATATGATTTCCATTGGTTGGCAATTATATTTTTTTCATCAGCAGATAATTTATTGACATATTCTAATCTGGTTGATAAATCTTTTCTGATGAATCCAGCCAATAGAGAATTTTTATCAGCATTGCCACTGAATACATTTTCGGTACTAAATGAAATAATAGGTGATATCTGGTCGTCGGCTGCAATTACAATGTATCCTGTTGGTGATAAGTTGGCAATCCATGCTAATTGTCTGCCATTATTATCACTGAAAGATGTTATAGTATCGCAAGTCAAGGTTTTACTCTGAAGTTTGTGATTAGTCGATATCCAATTTCCAGCAACTTTTTGCGCTATATTTTGATTGACAGGTGTTGAAACAATAGCTATAGTCGCTATAACCACTAACAAAAGAGCGATTATTTTTTTTATTCCCATCGGAATCCCCTTTAAGCAAATTAATGCTAATTAACTGCTGATAATTATACCCTTTTTTTAATATATATGTATATCAGCAAATAGAAATATTTATCATTTTTAACATCCATTCAGATAAATTATACAAATCCTCTTTTAATATATACTCTCTCGTGCTGTGCGGGTTGCACATTCCGGTACCAATAATTACAGTTTTTATTCCGGCACCATTAAAAAAGTTTGCGTCGCTGCCTCCACCTGTTTCCGAAATTGTTACAGGAAGACCGAGTTCAATAGCAGCCTGAGATGCTATTTGTATAGTATTAGTATCCAATGGTAATTTAAATGAAGGATATAGATCAGTTATCTCAATGTTTGCGATTGCGCCAATTTGTTCTGCCTCTTCAATAAAAATTGTTTGCATTTCATTAATAAGTTTAATTAATTTCTCTGGGTTGCGGCTGCGTGCTTCACATTCTGCAACAGCTTTATCAGCGATGATATTTGTTGCTTTCCCACCGGAGATGATACCGACATTCGCAGTGGTTTCATTATCAATTTTACCTTGCGGCATTCGGGCTATTGCTTTTGCCAATGCGGTAATTGCGCTTATCCCGTCCTGGGGTGCCATACCGGCGTGTGATGCTTTACCATTAATGGTTGCCTTAAGGTGTTTTTGTGCCGGTGCACTATAAATAATAGCACCCGGTGAACTGCTGGTATCAGGAATAAATCCTATTTTAGCTGAAACTTTACTGTAGTCAAGAAATTGTGAACCCATTAATCCAATTTCTTCTGCAATATTAAATATAATTTCAATTGGTGGGTGGGGGATGCTATTTTCTTTTATGGTTCGAATCATCTCGATTATTGCTGCAATTCCAGCGCGGTCATCAGCACCTAAAATAGTTGTGCCATCTGTCATAATTCTATCATCTGAGATAACGAGATTCAGATTTTCAGTTGGTTGTACTGTATCCATGTGTGCTGAGAAAAGGAGTGTTTCGCCTTCGACTGTGCCAGGGAATTCACAAAACATATTGCCTATTTCACCACTTAATGATAGATGAGCATTATCAAAATCAATTGATGCACCTAATTGTGACATAATCGGCACTAAAAAATCTGCAACCGGTTTTTCTGCACGTGATATAGCATTAATTTTTACTAAATCAAGAAATAGCGATAAAAGACGTTCTGTATTTACTGTATATTGCATTTTTAATCTTCCTTTACCCAGGCATGATATTAATAGTTTTTGGTGATAAGCCAGTATTTAAATAATATATACCACCGATAATCATCATAATAACACCGACGGTACACTCGCCAGCAATTATACCAATCATCAGTGGTTTTATGCTGTGATATGACTTGCTTCCACCAAATTTCATCACTAAAGCTTTGATTATCCACCCTAAAAAGAATGAAAACGCAAAACAATACATAGCATAAGTATTCCATACAAGGAATAATACCGGATGCAGCGGCCACCAGTTAAATTGCAATCTTGCCATTGAAAAAGCAAGTGTAATGCCTAATCCAATGAGAAAACCAGTTAATAAAACTTTATCTGGCTGGGCAAATGCGAGGCGGCTATAACTATTAGCTTGTTGAACAATCTGCAATTGGTTCACTGAGTTTAAATTATCTATTGCTTTTGATGCTGGTGCAAATACGCATGCTGGCACCGAATGGTGTGCCCAATTATCTGTCATATTCGCACCTTTGCTATATTGTAAAACAAGTGTCGCAGTCATTGCTGTGGCTAAACCAATTACAATAGCGATTCCACTGAACTTTGCGATTTTACCAGCATTAACGCCTGTGCTTTCAGATAATTTAAATACATTCATCAATAAAGGCATCAAGCTTTCCCGTGGATCCATACTCAACATGATTGATAAAATAGTTAAAATGAGAATGGTTTGCGGTCCCAATGCGGCATTGCCAAGAAAACCTAATAAGACAGCCGTTGCATAAGTGGTAATTTGAACAAAAAACAAACCGGTTTCTGCCATGATTCGGCTCATTATTGTGAATGTAATTACAATAATTGCAGTAAACAAAAATGCAAATAATAGATTTAATTCTGCACGTACTGAAAGATATACAATCATCCCAGTAATACAAATTAAGAATATCCGTGCTCCGATAATGGAATCTTTGTATCTATTTTCTATTTTCTTCAGATCAAATGCTCTTTTAAAGACTTCAGAGTAAAATTTACGACCGGTATAGAGAACAATAATAAAAACTCCTAAATATGCGCCAAAATTCATTTGCGCCAGAAGATTAGGTTCATTATTCGTACTGGCTGTTGATATGCTGAATCTCGCCAGGACACCTGCTACAACTGCCCATAAAAAAGTAGATATACCTAAAGAAAATGAAATATCAGATGCCAGAAAAAAAGCAAATGCGACGACTGTAAGATAAACATGTGGTCCCCATAACCACCACCCGCCACCTGCAGTTAATAAACTGAAAAATTTCGTGTATTGCCACAGTCCAAGTCCTAAATTGATATAAGGTAATTTACCTGGAAACCATTGAACGGCGTAGTTGTTTAAATATAATAAGATTACCGGGATTGCACCAATCCAGAATAATGGTGATTTTAATAAAGGGACGATAGCTTCACCGGGCCTGGGCAGTAATGACTTGGTGAAATCTACGACAGGATATGGCAAATGTTCATGGTCAGACCATTGCCGGTTAACTACGAGAGATAAACCCAACAATCCAATCCATAATAACAAAAGTAGTGGAACCCAAAAAATAATTGTTCCTTTTAAATATTTCCATGGTACTTTCATTATATCTATTTTTTTTATCGGCAGTTCCTTGAATAAATCCGTTTACAACTATATTATGTTCTTCATCATTAGTAACTTTGGCAAGCATGCCTTCAGGTGCCATTCTTAGAATATGCTTGTCCTTAAAACCGGGATTAATCAATTCTTCGTTATAAGGCATGATGGTGATTGGCGAGTAAATGCGCATTAATCCTGATCCCGGTATCCCGCAAACAGTTAGTGTTAAACCCAATATTACGGCAAATTCTGCCGCTTTGAGAGGTTTTATAATTTTTGATATTTTTAATAACGGATTAATAATCAGTAAAATTAATATTAATGTACCATATACGGCGATAGGCATATTATTGCCTATCATGTAGGTATGGTGCATGATAGCATCATTAAAAAATGTTAAAGATGAAATCAGTAAAACACCAATAAACCCTATTATTACAGCTCGAATTGTCATTTAGAAACCTTTGATTAATTGATAATTGCGATTAACAATTTAACGGTCGTTAATCACTTGCTATGTTGTTTATTCATATTTGGTAAATTTCATAAAATACATGATGTGTATGCGGTTATTTAATGATAAATAATAGTATCATAATTAATGGTTTCCATTCAACATTTTTTGACGATTATCCCTTTGAAAATGTATAATGATGTTGTCCTAATTAGAGAAAATTGATTTCACGTGCGAGGGAAACTATGACAGAATCAAAAGTGTTGCTGCGCTGCGAATTGCCAGGGATTCCAGTAGTTAGCCGTGGCAAAGTAAGAGACCTGTTTCAGGTTGATGATCAGCGATTATTATTTGTCGCTTCCGACAGAATTTCTGCCTTTGATGTGATTATGCCTAATGGTATCCCTGATAAAGGTAAAATTTTAACTCAAATGTCATTGTTCTGGTTTGAAAAACTGCGTGGTTTAGTTAAATCAGTATCAGTTCGCAATCATTTAATAAGTGCAAATACCAGCGTATATCCAACCGTTTTACGTCCTTTCAGTGAAGTTCTAAGTGGACGCAGTATGATGGTGCGCAAGTTGAAGATTCTGCCAATTGAATGTATAGTACGCGGATATTTAGCTGGCTCCGGTTGGAAAGAATATCAGAAATCCGGCACAGTTTGCGGTATAAAATTACCGGCAGGATTACGCGAATCAGATAAGCTGCCTGAACCGATTTTTACCCCTTCAACTAAAGCTGAAAGCGGTCATGATGAAAATATTCCATTCAGCGTTGTTGTTGATACTTTGGGTGTTCGCATTGCTGACCAGGTTAAGAATCTATCTATCTCGGTTTACCAGGCCGCTGCCGATTACGCGCGAATGCGTGGAATTATAATTGCAGACACCAAGTTCGAGTTTGGCATGGAACCGGGTGCCGATAATCTGACTTTGGCTGATGAAGTTCTTACCCCGGATTCATCAAGATTTTGGGATTTGGAAACATACGCTCCGGGCAAATCGCAGGATTCATTCGATAAACAATATTTGCGCGATTATCTGGAAACTTTGGATTGGAATAAAGAACCGCCTGCGCCTGAGTTGCCTGAAGAAGTAATTATAAATACCCGTGCGAAATATTTAGAAGCTTTCCGCCGATTAACTGGTAAAGAGTTGGTATAAGATGTTGATAGGTAAAACAGCATTAGTAACTGGTGGGTCGCGCGGTATCGGCAAAGCTATCGCAATAGCACTTGCTATAGCTGGTGCCGATGTTGCTATTACATATCGTGAACAGGCAGACAAGGCAAACGCGGTAGCTGATGAAATACGTGAAATCGGCAAGCGTTGTGTTGTATTGCCGCTTGATGTTACTCAAGATGCTGAAATAAAAGTGGTATTAGCAAAAGTTGCTGAAGAAATTGGTGCGCCAACGATAATAGTGAATAACGCGGGTATTGTTCGCGATAATTATTTGCGATTTTTATCCCGCGATGACTGGGATGCCGTTATAACAACAAATTTAACCGGTGCGTTTTTAATGTGTAAATCTTCATTGCCGCCGATGTTGCGGGCAAAATGGGGACGCATCATTAATATTTCCTCTGACGCCGCGTATGTTGGTGATATTCGTCGGGCAAATTATTCAGCGGCAAAAGCTGGTTTGTTAGGCCTTTCCCGAGCATTGGCACGTGAAGTTGCAGGGCAGGGGATAACAGTAAATTCTGTTTGTCCCGGCATGATTGAAACAGAAATGACTTTGGATATGGATGAGACTCGTCGCGAAGGCCTGCTGAAAGGCATACCACGCGGCAAGTTCGGCACACCGCAGGATGTGGCAGCGTTAGTAGTATTTTTAGCATCGCCACAGGCAGAATATATAACCGGACAGGATATATCTGTTGATGGCGGATTACACATGGGGTAAATATAAATGAGGTTTTCTAATATTTTCGCGCCGACTTTGCGCGAACTTTCCAGCGACGTCGAAATGACAAGTCATCGTCTTCTTTTGCGCGCAGGATTTATACGTCAGCTTTCTGCTGGCGTATACACATTTATGCCGCTGGGGTGGAAGGTAATTGATAATATATCGAATATCATCCGTACCGAAATGAATCGCTATAACGCACAGGAACTGCACATGCCCGCCATGACTCCGCAGGAACTGTGGCAGGAAAGCGGTCGCGAAGCGAATATGATGGAAATTCTGCTTGGTTTTAAAGACCGCAAAGGCGCGCAGTTTTATTTAGGACCAACCCATGAAGAAGTTATTACCGATCTGGTAAGAAAAAATGTTCGTTCTTATCGTGAATTGCCTTTGAATCTATACCAGATTCAAATGAAATTCCGTGACGAACCACGACCGCGCGGCGGCGTTATTCGTGCCCGCGAATTCTTGATGAAAGATGCCTATTCATTTGATCGCGATGAAGAAGGTCTGAATGAAACCTATGATAATATGTTTGATGCTTATTGCCGAATATATAAACGCTGCGGTCTTGACATGACTCCGGTTGATGCCAGCGGTGGTGCAATTGGCGGAAAAGAAACGAAAGAATTTATGCTGGTTACAGATGCCGGTGAAGATTCCATTTTCCTTTGTCCGAAATGCAATTACGCTGCAAACCGGGAAATCGCTGATTTTAAATATCCTGAAGTGGCGGAAAATACTGCACCAGCAGGAACAATTGCAAAAATTTCCACCCCGGATGCGCATACTATCCAGCAGGTTTGTGATTTCCTGAAGGCAAAACAACATAAATTGATTAAGACACTGATTTATATGGCTGATGGCAAACCGGTTGCAGCTTTAGTGCGTGGCGATCGCGAGCTTAACGAAGGACGATTTAAAGTTCTTATTGGTGCTCAGAAACTGGAGATGGCGACACCTGAAGAAATCCAGCAATATACTGGCGCACCGGTTGGATTCAGTGGTCCTGTTGATTTGAACATTCCTATGTATGCTGATGAAGAGTTGCGCGGAATGGTTAATTTCATCACCGGTGCAAATGAAAACGATATGCATTTCGTTAAAGTAAACTGGTCTGACATTGCTGGCGAGATCACTTGGTCAAGATTGCGTTTTGCCGAAGAAGGTGATATTTGTCCATGTGGTTCTAAATTCGAAATTAAACGCGGTATGGAACTGGGACATATTTTCAAATTACGCTATGCTATCAGCGAACCGATGAATGCTACCTTTACCGATGAAGATGGTACAGATAAGTTATTCATTATGGGCTGCTATGGTATTGGTGTAAGTCGCATCATGGCAGCCGTAGCAGAGGTTAGCAATGACGAAAATGGCCTTATTTGGCCAATCAGCCTTGCACCATACAAAGTTCACTTGATTGTTGCCAATGCTGGCGATGATGTGCAATTAGCAGTTGCAAATAAAATTTACACTGAACTTACTTCTGCGGGTGTAGAAACTGTATTTGATGACCGTTCAGAGCGCGCTGGTGTTAAGTTTAAAGACGCGGATTTGATGGGTATGCCAATACAGATTGTTGTAGGTAAATTTGCTGCAGAAGGTAATGTGGAAATGCGTGACAGGGCAACAAAGTCATCAAGTAATATTGCCGCAGATGCAATTGTTTCAGAAGTAAAAAAATATATTGCGGAAGCAGCTAAAACTCTGGAGTAAAGAATGAATGCATCATTAACTTTTACTGTGGCTCAAGGAAAAAGGCTAATAGCTAAAGCTGTCAGTCAACTGCCGGAAGTTGTACAAGCATTGTCTAATGGAACAATCGCTATTGGCCGTGGAACAACAAATGGGTATGTCGCCGAAGAGATATTAGGCCATGTTATCCCGAAAGGCGAGTATGTTTCTGGACGTATATTGCCACCGGGCATGCCATGGGAAGAGTTAGGTCGAGGCGGGTATCCTGATATTGTAATTAAAAACGGTGAAGTAATAGAAGGCGGCTCAGTCATAAATTCTGTCGCTGATATGAAATCTGGTGATGTTTTTATAAAAGGGGCTAATGCTCTTGATTATAAAAATAAAGTTGCCGGTGTTTTAATGATGCACCCAACCGGTGGTACTTTAAGTGTATATGGCGCGTTAATATCCAAAAAGATTAAATTGATAATTCCTGTAGGATTAGAGAAAATTGTGTTGGATGATATCAGCGAATTATCTATGTTAACCCGGGACGCTGAATGTCATCCCAAGGCTCCGGTAGTTTCTTTAATGCCTGTAACGGGAAATATAATTACCGAGATTGAAGCATTACATATACTTTGCGGAGTAAACGCAAGGTTGCTTTCAGCTGGTGGAGTTAAAGGTGCCGAAGGTGCAGTAACGTTATTAATTACAGGTGAAAATGCGGCTGTTGATAAAGCTGTAAGTTTACACGCGTTATTATCTGATGAGCCGGGATTATAAAGGAAGGTCTTATGAAAATCACCAGTAAGTTTAATGGCGCGTTACGGTTTGATACCGAAGTGCGCGGTCATGTCATTACAATGGACAATCCGGTAGAATCGGGTGGAACAGACTCCGGGCCGACACCGCCGGAATTTCTGGTAGCTTCATTAACCAGTTGTGTTGGCATCTATGCGGTATTTTTTTGCAATAAACATGGTATATCACCAGAAGGTATGGAAGTTACTGCGGATTATGAAAAAGCTTCCGCACCGGCACGAGTTGGAAAGATTAATATAACGGTCTCATTGCCGGCAGGTATTCCTGCTGATAAAAATGAAGCATTTATGAAGACTATTAAGCATTGCATGGTACATAATACGTTGGAAATTGCACCCGAAGTTACCATGACCCTGGTGTAATATTATTGAGATGATTATATGGCGCTAAATGATGACAAACTACAGTTGACTGACCGGCAGCGTGCTATTTTGCAGGCTGTTATTGAAGAGTATGTTCAGACTGCTGTTCCCGTGGGGTCATCATCAATTGCAGATAGGCCAGATATACACGCGAGTTCAGCTACTGTGCGCCATGAGATGTCATTATTAGAAGAACTGGGAATCTTGCTGCAGCCGCATACTTCCGCCGGACGCGTGCCAACAGACCTTGGCTATCGTTATTATGTCAATAACATTTTATCTCAATACCGCACAGATAAATCTCAACTTAACCAGCAGATGCGTGAACCCGGCGTTGAGGCTACTTGCAGGTTACTTGGTGAATTAACGCGTTACACCGCACTGGCGATGATACCAGGTGCGCAGGAATACCGCCTGCAGCATATAGAATTGGCACCGGTCAGCGATGATCAGTTATTAATTGTCTTGGTAACAAGTGACCGCCAGGTACTTCATAGTTTAACAACTGTAACAGACAGGCCAGACCCGGCGCGATTGCGGCAATTGAATGATTTGTTGAATCAGGAATTTATGAATAAACTTCTGGTTGAAATTACCGAAGAAGCTCTTACAAATGCCATGTTAAAATTGCCGAATGTAAACGCGGCATTTTATCGAAGTGCCCCCGATTTGTTGACCCGATCAATGAAACAAAATCAGCCAACCGGAAGAATGCATTTGGAAGGTACCACCCATCTATTTGAACAACAGGACTTTGCGGATATGCCGCGGTTGCGTGCATTAATGGAAGTATTGAATGAGGAATCTGTATTTGAAACCTTATTTAATAGAATCCAACCTGGTGAAATACAGGTAAGTATTGGTACAGAAAACCCGCATATAGGTCTGGAAGAATGTTCAATTGTCTTCACCAGTTATTCAATTAATGACGGCGACGGCATTGGCCGGGTTGGAATTTTGGGTCCCAAAAGAATGCCGTATCAGCGAGTAATTAATACTATTAACACTGTTGTGCATAAAGTAGAAATAAAAAAGTAATTATGAAGCAACAATTCACTTTTTGCAGATTTATTTATTTTTACATCGATAAACAGGATTGAAAAGATAGGGTAAATATAATTTGAATATCCAATGAGCGATTAGTTTTTTCGTATCTCCTCTGATATAAATATCCTTTTTATCCTATTAATCGATGTGAATAAAATGAAAAATGAAATGAAGATTTTGGAGGCGACTAGCGGAGTCGAACCGCTGTACGAGGTTTTGCAGACCTCTGCCTGACCACTCGGCCAAGTCGCCCCTGTTTGTCAGATGTGAATGGAGCGGGAGACGGGATTCGAACCCGCGACATTCAGCTTGGGAAGCTGACGCTCTACCAGCTGAGCTACTCCCGCCTGACGGGCATAATTATAGCAATTCACCCGACTATGTCAAGAGTAAATCATGCTTTAATACCCTAATAATTATAAACTGCAATAATTTTTATTTAATTATCATGGATAGACAGGATAAATTTAATATTTAGCAGTATGTTATTTTAAAGTCGATAGGGTTTCAGTATCTTTAGTGCATTTGCCAACGGGGGATTATCCCATAATTTTATAATTTTCATTTATATATCCTTTTGCAGCCAATATTCCATAAAATCCCAAACTCTTGCGTTTGAATATTCATGGTCGGTATCATAATATTCTTCTTCCAATTTTTCCTCAGCGTTGAAAATGCTATATGCTTTGCGAATGGTATTTACAGCTTCTCGGGTAGATTGAATGGGGAATATACAGTCGCGCAATCCCTGATTGATAAGTAAAGGTCGGGGTGCGATTGAACATCCGATATCTGGAAGATCGGCAATGTTTGCGGCATCAGGCATAAAGTTGTCTATGCAATGTGGAACCTGCATGAATGAGTTATATTTATTCATATAACCGCTTACGTTAACAACCTTTACTCTATTATCTAATGAGGCAAGAAACAGCGCAACTAATCCTCCGCCTGAGATGCCGGATAAACCAATTTTTTGGGGATTCACTTCTGGCTGTAATGATAATAATGTCACCATTTGTATGGCATCATATACCCGCAAACCAGCCATTGTTGTGCCAAGATGAATAGCCCATTTTGTTGGCGTATCGCAGGGATTAGTTCCGGGGTATTTGTTTAAAAAATCAAGATCGCGTCTGCGGCCAAATCCCAACAAGTCAAATGACAGGGTGACAAATCCGCGTCGCGCGGCAACCACGGGAAAGTTGTGGTGATAATCTTCTGTTGGATTTCCGGTACCATCAATGCCAACCATTGGATTCATTCCATCACCATGTCCATGTATACATAGAACTCCGGCAGCATTTTTTGCATTCTCTGGTATAAGCAGGATAAAAGGAATCGTCATTCCCAACGCTGTTTTTACCGTGCCCATCCGGTAATTTATCCCCGGCTCCCAAACGCCTTCATCGACAATCTTGGGAATCAAGGTTATCTCTTGTTGGGGAATGCCAAATTTTGTTTTGATTTTTGTCGTTAACCCACGCCGCCAGTTGTTGAAATCCCTGGTGCAAGTCGCATTAAACTCATGTCGCGGGGTAATCTTGTCCCACCATTTTTGAAGCATCGCCATCGGCTGATACGATTCATCATAAGGAAGATTAATCTTTTTCCAGTTATTTTTATTCATAGCAGTCATTTTACCTCAATAAAAAATTTATAATGGGAGATTTGCACCATAGTATTCTAAATATCTTTTCATTTTATAAAATTGGTTTATATAAGAATTGTAAAAATATATAGTCACCGTGTGGAAAGGGACGCAAGTCCGGCGTATTTCCCCAAATTTATCATTATTAGCATTAGCACCTGCCAATCAGGATATTAATGTTTCCGGAGATATCTTTAATGTAAATCGAGCCGGACTTGCGTCTCTTTCCACACAGTGACTGATTATTTATAACCCTACCATTTGCAATTTGCCATTTGCAATTTACAATTTCTCTCTTCTCTCTAAGCATATCTTCCGGGTACAGGCACGAATACTGTGTTTGCTGGTAATTGAAAGTATGTTGATAGCTGCAGTATTCAAGTTCAGTACTGAGTTCACCGAAGTGCAGTCCCCTTATCCAGCCATCCTTCCTATTAATCACCTTCACTAACATTTATAATTTGCCATTTGCCATTTCTCATTCTCTAACTGTCGTCGTAAACAATTCAACTGTTCCATTAGTTGATGATATCGAGATGTTTGCATCTGCGGAATCGCCGACGGCAGTGTTTGATCCGGCTGCTACTTCGACACGCAGGTAGAACTTTTTGCCCGGGTCGACAAATGGGGTTGTGTATGTGCTGCCGCTGGTGAATATTTTGCGGGTTATATTGTTGGCGCGCATGTCGGTAATATTCATTTTCCAGCCTTTCAATGTACTGTCAGATGGTAGAACAGCAGAATCTGAAATAGTGAATTGCGATTTTACATTTCCGCGATTTGTGATTACCACATAATAACTCGCGCTATTTCGTATCTTTGCTCCCTGGGTAATCGGGTTCTGATTGTTGTTATCGCCAGGATTCATTGTGATAGGAGTGCTGGATAATGATTTACTGTAAATATTCACATCAAATAAATTTGACTGTGTAACGGCTGGTGCAGTTTTAAATAATGATACATGCGACCATTCGCTCCAATGATATTGGCTGGCTGGCAGGGCAAGGTCTGAGTCTGTAGCCCGCACTCGCCAATAATATGTGGTATCATCGGCCAATGTGCCAAGATTATCGTTGGGGTTAGTTACAAAATTATCAAACTCAAGATTGCGGAAATCGGCATCAGTTGACACCTGTATCTGGTATCCGGTAGATGTGCTGGGCGATGACCAGCTTAACGGGCCAGATATGATGGCGTTGTTGGCTGGTGATGTTAATATGGGACGGGTGAATACTGGTTCAGTAGTAATTGTTTTAAATGCGCGCGCAATTACTGTATCAAAAGAAGAATTTAAATTCTTAGATTTTCCGGTAATAGACAAGTAAGATGAACCAGTTGTACCGGGTAAAGTTGATAACGCTATATCTTCAGATGCGCCTGCTGTTAAAGTGATGGAATGGCCAGTTATTGATGACATCTCGGCAGAAATATCAGTTCCAGTTGCATTGACGAAGGTATGTTTCCATCCGTTGACTCCGTTATTGCTGATTAATGTGATCACATCATCTGATGTTCCATTATTTGTCACGGTTATGGTGTATGTCGCCGGTACTGTTGTCGACGCGCCCAGCATAACCCATTGCGTGTAACCTGATACGTCATAAACATCTGTTCCTACGGTTGCTCCATTTGCCGGGGTGATGGATAAATCAGGCCGGTATTGATAGGTAATCGGGGTGGTGACAGTTGTAAACATATACACTTGCGACCACGCACCGGTATTACCATTATTATCGACTGCCTGTAGCCGCCAGTAATAGGCTGCTCCCGGGGTCAATCCGGTGGTACTGGCATTAATAGATGTAATATTATTTTCCTGCATATTTACGACAAATTGAGCATCGTCAGCTAATTGCATATTATAACTTACTGCATTTAATACCGCGTTCCAATTAAACTTCGTTGGAATTGGTACATTAATCGAATTATTTGCCGGTAAATATAATGCCGGTGCGGCTAATGTCGGGGTGTTGCCGCCCGGAAGAATAGAAAAGTTAGCTGCGCTCTGGTTAGTTACCTGTAAATTGGCGACGGCACTTATTCTTACCTGGTAATCAGTACCGGTTGCCTGGTTTTGCGGAATAGCCCAATTATACGTACCGCTATCAGGAATACCCGCGGCTATTACGCTATTTATAACGCCATTTTTCAACAGTTCTATTTTTACATTGCCGGGGTTTCCAGTGGATGACCAGGTAACAGGGTGGGTGCTGTTTTGCAGCCACTGTTCGCTGCCAAGTGGACTGGTAATGAAGATCGTTGCTGTCGGTGTTCCAGCAATAATTTCAAAATCCCCAGCACTCTGGCTGTTGATGGTGTTGTTTGTTACTGCGCTTATTTTTACCTGGTAATCTGTGCCAATGGTTTGAGTAGCTGGTATATTCCAATTATAGGAACCAGTATTCGCAACATTCGGCGCGATGGTACTGTTTAGAATACCGCCTTTGAATAGTTCTATTTTAATATTTCCAGGAGTTCCGGTTGATGTCCATGTGATGGGATTAGTTGTTCCTTGCGTCAATTGTTCACTGCCGTTAGGTGAAGTGATAGATATGGTAGCGTTATTATTCGTTCCGGCAGTAATAGCAAAATCTGCTGCACTTTGAGATGTAATTGTTGCATCTGATACCGCGCTTATTTTTACTTGGTAATCAGTACCAGTTGCTTGAGTAGCAAGAATATTCCAATTGAATGAACCGGTATCAGATGTGTTTGTAGAAATTGTATTATTAAGAATACCGCCTTTGAATAATTCAATTTTCACATTGCCTGGGTTGCCGGTAGAAGTCCAGGTGACAGGGTTTGCGCTACCAACTTGAAACTGTTCACCGCCATTAGGGGAGGTTAGAGTAAGAGTGTGATTAGTAGTAATACCTTTGCCAATGGCGTAAAGTTTGAAGTCATCAGATCCAATGTAGAGGATGCCGTCTGCGCCGATTGCTGGACTGGAATACACTGGTCCACCTGTAGTAAATGTCCATTTTTGCGTACCGTTAGTGTTGAGCGCATAGGTTTTCTTATCTTCAGACCCGACGTAGATGATACCGTCTGCGCCGATTGCAGGGATTGATGATACAATGCCCCCTGTGATAAAAAACCATTTTTTTGTGCCATCAGGATTTATAGCGTAGACATTTTTATCGTTGGATCCTATATAAATGGTACCATCAGTACCAATGGACGGACTGGAAGCCACTGGTCCCCCAGTAGTAAATGACCATTTTTGTGTGCCATCAGTGTTAATCGCATAGACATTGTTGTCTCTAGACCCAACATAAATGGTACCATCCGTACTGATGGCTGGGCTGGAAGTTACAGCGTCTCTGGTGATGAATACCCATTTTTGTGTGCCATCAGGATTGAGAGCGTAGACATTATTATCGCAGGATCCTATATAAATTGTACCGTTTGGGCTTATGGCTGGGCTGGAACTCACAGTGAATCCGGTGGTGAAGCTCCATTTAAGTGTGCCGTCGGGATTGAGTGCGTAAACTTTTTTATCTTGATCTTCGGATCCAAAGTAGATTGTACCGTCTGAGCCGATGGCTGGGCAGGAATAAACAGAGTCACCTGTGGTGAAGGTCCATTTAAGACTGCCATCGGAGTTGAGTGCATAGAGATTATGATCATATGATCCTACATAAATAGTGCCATCCACGCCAAGAGTCGGACTGCAGTATACACCGTCCCCTGTGGTAAATTTCCATTTTTGTGTGCCGTCAGGATTTATCGCGTAAACATTTTTATCACCGATTCCAGAAGACCCGACGTAGATTGTGCCGTCTGAGCCGATGGCTGGACTGGAATAAACTGGCATCATAGTTTTAAATTCCCATTTCAATGCCGAAGTCGATGGACCGACATAAGGACTGCGTCCGGTATGTTGAATATCATGCCCTCGTACAGGCCATGCACTATTCGCCAATTGCGCCAGCGAAATGGCAACTACAAAAATTATGAGTGCAAGAATCGGAATTATTTTTCGCATGTTTACCTCCTTAAGTGTTAATCCACACTTAGCAAATAATGATAAGTCAAAGAGTATATTCCTTAAAAAACATATCTTTTCTGACCTATTATAAATATAGTTTATTTAAGGAATAATTATATAATATTATATTAAATAGTGTATTTATTGAAATTGCGATTTTTTAATTCGTACAAGTAAGTGTATGGATTTTCACGTAATATTTTTTTCCTTTTAGTGTTAAAATTGACTGCGGATATAATAACCGATATCCCAATGCTTGCCCCAAATGCTATTGGAACAGGTAGACCAAGCTGTATAGATGGTAAAGCGATTGTATTTGTTGTAGTTGCAGTTACTATAAGAAAACTATGTAACCAGTTGATAGAATGTTCCTTTAATCCAATTTTTAAATCGTTAATTGAGGGGTTAATTTTATTGATAACTATATCTCTCATGTTTTGTAGAAGTGCTTCATATGGTTGTTCAACATCAAGTGACTTAGTTAACTTATCAATCTCTACTCTAAATCTTGCCAACTCATCTGAATGGTCACGTCTAAATCGGAGGATACTTGCAACTGACGTTTCAGGATCAATATTGATATCTTTAAGTATAATACTTGCTAGACATCCTGAAGAAACTAATTTATTCACAGTGTTTATAGATTTATTTCGTAGTTGTCTACCATCTGGGTAACAACGGTTATCATTTGTTGTAACGTAAGAATCAAGTCGTGTCAAGTTAGAAAGTGAGTTGGAAAGTGGAGAATCTGTAAGAAGTCCAACGCCTATTTTTTCTGAAATGTTTTTAGCTAGTAGAGTCATGTAGTAGTTTGAAAACTGCGAATTTACACGGTAGAATCCATCATGCTTATTATTATTAAAAATTTTATTAGTAATTTTCAATAGTGAATTGGAATTATCGAAAAGTTTTTTTACTTCATGTGGTAACTTCTCTGGATGAATATAGTCGCCCTTAGTATAATGGTCATTAAAAATTGCTAATGCTTCTGGTGAATCCAAATAGTTGATAACATCATCTGAAATAGATTCAATCTCTGGCATTCCTGAATTAACATAATAAGGGAGTAACAAACCTTCATCTTCAAAAGCTTTTGTTGTATAGTTGTTATAGGGTTTTTCTAAAGAAGAAGGAACGATAGTTTGTATGGTATCCCAAAAGAGCATAGCGTTCTTAAGCCATTGTTCATTCGAAATATCAATAGCAGGATAATATAGTGCTTTTGTAAATGCCATCAGTAACCTCATTCAGAATTATTTTTAAATTTTAATCTTATACTAATACCATTGATATTTTATGTTAATAATTTCTCCACCAATGTTATAAACCCTCTATTGATTTGTCAATAGAAAACTGTATGAATAGATATATTATTCCAATCTCATTTCAATACCGAACCATGCTGATTCAGTTGCACGGGAATATATTATTTTATAATTCATGCAATCAAGGCTGTATTTTAATTTAATTTGAGTATCATTTGATTTTCCGTTGTTCAGGTCTTGTATATTAGTATAGCCAATGCGCCAGGGGCTTTTTCTCCAGATATTAAATTCGATTCCGGTTTCCAGTTCATCTTTTAAAAGATTGCGGTCAAAAAAGAAAGGGCTGCCGCCGCTGTCATGCTGGTGCTTGTAGGCTGCTTTCCAATAAAATCCTTCGTCTTTCTTTTTATCCAATGTAAATCGAACGTAATTTGTCCCGCGGGTTAACCCCGGGTAATAGAACTTTTGGGCTGCCATTTCTAATTTTACCGCGGTATCGCCAATTATTTTGCGTGGACTGTCTAAAAGTAGTATTCCGTCTCCACGGGTAGAATGAATGCCGGATAGGTATTCAACGTAATCGCCGTAGTTTGCCTTGCCGGTTAATTTCCATTGCCCGGCTAATTTGAATACCCTTATTTTGGGTAAAGTTAATGAATACTCGGGTAATTTGCTATAGGTTTGATTTCGATATATTCCGCCTGCGATATTGTATTGTGAATCTTTGCGATAATCAGCAGTTACAGATACTGTAGGGTTTATACCAGCAAGTTTAAGGGGAGTTTTATAAGTTAATGTTTCCGATCCGCGCAGGATATCTCCCGTTCCATACCTGATTGTCGTTTCAGATTTCAGATTGTCAACAATTTTATATGGTAACGCTGTTTCAATAAACATTCCATCCAGCCTGCTGTATCCGGGAATAATTGGAAGAATCTCTTTTTGTTCATCATTAACATTAATTTTATACTCGGTAGATGTTGTAAGGGAAATACCGAATATCTTCAATCCGACTTTATCAAGATATAATTCCGTGTGGTCTGGAGACAGATTTAGATTATTAACAATAAAACAATAATGCGGATTTTTATTTTTGCAGGTTGTTACTGTCCCGGAATGCAGATTTGCACCGCCATCCTCGGAAATCATAATTACAGTTCCGGTGATGTAAAAAGGCTTTACGTAGCCGCTTGCATTATGCAATTCGCCATTAAAAGATTTCTCATATTTCATAAATAGCGAATCAGCAGCAAAATAGTTGTCGATATCTTTTATCATTACTTTGCCATCAGCCTTGATAATTTTGTTTTTGCTGTCTAATTCAACTGAATCTGCGGTTATTGAATAGGTGTCGTTTTTTATATACGCGCGTTCATCATCCTGGGCAAATGCGAAATGCAGGATAGCGAGTAATATTATAATATAGGTGTATCTTATCACGTTATCCTGTGGCTGTATCTTCAGCGTTGTCATCATCCAGGGTCAGTATATATTTAATTTCAACACGGCTAACCCTGTTGCCATCCATTTCTAAAACTTTAATTTTGTATTGCCCGGTGGTCACTTCTTCGCCGGCTTCGGGTATTTTGCCAAATGCCCAATATGCGAAACCGCCGACAGTATCGCAACTCTCTTCACAGCTTACTTTCTGCCCCATTTCTTCTTCAAGATCAGCCATGGGCAGTCTGCCATCTACATTGTAGATATCATCAGCTATTTTAATAATCCATTCCTGTTCAACCGGCTCAAACTCATCGGGAAGGTCGCCGACGATCTCTTCCAGCAAATCATATATGGTAACCAACCCGGCAGTACCGCCGTATTCATCTACGATAATCGCTATATGCTGGCGTTCCTTTTGCATTTGCCGCAATAGATTCATCACCTGCACACTTTCCGGCACCATTAAGACAGGTCGGATAATATCCTGCAGGTTAGCTTTTTTGCTTCCTTGGTAAAGGGCAAACATATCTTTGGTATGGATAAATCCGATGATATTATCAGCATCTTCATGCATTATCGGATATCTGGTATGACCGCCTTCCATAGCGATACGTATATTTTCTGTTAATGTTTCATCAATATCCAATATTATCATATCAGTTCTGTGCGCCATTACCTGACGTGCCAGCCGATGCCCGAAGTCAAATACATTATCCAATAATTCAGCTTGCGCCTCGCCAAGTTCGCCGCCATTGCCATGACCACTTGCATTAATAATCATCCTTAATTCTTCTTCAGAATGTACTACTTCATGATGGTCTGCAATTTTAATTCCCAATAATTTTAAAGTACCATTTGAAGCAAGGTTAAGCAAAAAAATGAAAGGTTTAAATAACCACATAATTAATTTCATCGGTTTTGCAACAGCCATGGTTATTTTTTCAGCACTTTGAATTGCAATCATTTTTGGTGCCTGTTCACCAAATACTATATGAAGAGTAGTTATTGTTAAAAATGCTATGATAAAAGCGATAACTTTAATTACGGTGTTTTCTGAAGAGATGTTTGGGTTTTTAATGAAGTAGTTAAATATTGGCATCACAATTCTATCTGCAATAGCAGGTTCACCTATCCATCCTAAACCAAGGCTGGCAAGAGTTATGCCAAGTTGAGCGGCTGAAAGGTAGGAATCGATATGTTTTAATATTTCATTAACCTGAATCGCGGTAAGATTACCTTCGTCTGCCAACTCACGTATCCTGGTGACGCGAACCTTTACAATGGCAAATTCAGTGGCAACAAAAAATCCGTTGAGGATTATGAGCGCAACGGTAAGCGCAAGCAGCAATATTGTTTGTAATAAATGTGGGTCCATATCTATTAATACCGTTAATAGTTAGCGGTATATGTTAATTACCTCGTGATAAATTATATCATGCTAACCACGTAAAATTCAAGAATTTAATCAAATCTGCCAACTATTTGAAAATTTTATATTTATACTGCTCTCAATATTTATCTTTACTCATTGACAGTTACGCTTTCTGACATTACAATCGACTTCGTCAGTAATTAAATTTCAGGGTTAGTCAGTTAGCTGTTAAATCTGAATAAAGAAAATCATGAATTCAGAATTGAAAATTTAATAAAAGTAACTAATTTACTTGGGTTAATGTGAAATTATGGTTTCGTTATGACTCCAGCGGAGTCAAATATATATAGAACATTGTGAAAGGCATGAAAATCGACCCCAGTGCGGGTCGCATATAATTGCCGACAATGTGCCTGTTTATATGCGACCCGCGCCGGGGTCGGGTTCAATTGGATGGATTTATCTATAATTATGCGACCCCGCTGTTTAGGCGATATAAAAACATGAGAACTTTCTTGTATCTGAAATTTCTATTAAAAATTATCTGAAAACTGAAAACTAAACACTTCCCCAATTTATTGGGGTTAGGATAATATAATACATGGCACAAGTATTATCGATATTGAATCAGAAGGGCGGGGTAGGTAAAACTACCTGCGCGGTAAATCTCGCCGCCGGGTTGGCACTCGCCGGGCAGAGAACGTTATTAATTGATATTGACTCGCAGGGAAATGCCACTACCGGGTTAGGTGTGAAGAAAAGTACCATTACCGCATCGGTTTTTGATGTGTTGATGGGCAATGCCGAACCTGTGGATTCTATAATGAAAACTGACACAGAAAATTTACTTCTTATGCCGGCAACTTTGGAATTGGCAAATGCGGCAGTTGAATTAGCGAATATTCCTGAACGCGAGTTAGTTTTGAAAAAAAGACTTGCCGTTCTTCAAGATGATTTCGATTTTATAATCATTGATACTCCGCCATCATTAAATACCATATCAGTGAACTGCCTGGCTGCATCAACCGGAGTGATAATACCTGTTCAGTGCGAGTTTTACTCGTTGGAAGGGCTGGCGCAATTAGAACATACCATTAAATTAATCAAGCGCAGTTTGAACCCGAAACTTGAAATTACCGGTATTCTGCTGGTGATGGTAGGGTTGCGCGCAAAACTGTTTGGCGACGTAGTACGCACAGTGCGCCGACAATATGGTGAAAAGGTATTTAAAACTGATATTCCCCGCACGGTGAGATTTGCGGAAGCACCAAGTTTTGGCGAAACAATATTTACATTTGACCCCCGCGGCAAAGGCGCACGGGCATTTAAAGAATTAACGAAAGAGGTAATAGAGCGATGTCATCAAAACGGCGCAGCGGTTTAGGTTCCCTTATTCCCGGGGCAGAATTAGTGCCTGATTCATCGCAGGATACGGTGGATATTTCTGATATAGTGGTGAACCCATATCAGCCGCGTATGACTTTCGATGAAAGCGCGCTGGCAGATCTTACCGCATCGATTAAGCAATATGGCATTCTACAGCCGTTATCTGTCAGGCATAATGGCTTAGGCTATGAATTGATCGCCGGTGAACGAAGATGGCAGGCGGCAAAACGCGCCGGATTGCAAACTGTGCCGGTAGTTATTCGCGAATGTACCGATGAAGAGATGCTGGCGTTGGCACTGGTAGAAAATATTCAACGTGAGAATTTAAATGCAATAGAAGCCGCCCGCAGTTATAAACAGTTGTCCGAACAATTCGGCCTGACCCAGCATGATGTCGCTGATAAAGTTGGAAAAAGCCGCACCGCAGTTGCAAACACCATGCGGTTATTGGCATTACCGATTGAGATGCAGTTGGCAATTGAAGAAGGCAAAATATCTGAAGGTCATGGCCGTGCTCTATTATCAATTGATGACCCGGAAAGAAGAAAAAATCTATTTACAGCAATTAAATTAAAAGGCTTGTCAGTTCGCGAAGCAGAGGCTGTAGCATCAATTGAGCCAAAAGCAAAAAAAGAAGTAAAGAAAATTACCGCCATAGATGCAAATATGGATGCGGTAAAAAATGAATTGCAGTCCGCTCTCGGTACCCGTGTAAAGTTTCGGCAGGGGTCCAGTGCCGGTAAAGGTGTAATAGAAATCGATTATTTCACCCAGGATGACTTGGAAAGGATTTATGAAGTTATAGTGAAGAAATAAAAATTATTTGCAACTGTTATTTTTGCTAAAGCGTATTAGAAAATAATTGGCATCGTTAAAGATGACCTTAAAAAATTGGGAGAGATTTTAAAAATGCGTATTTCAAAGAAACAGTTATTCGGAGCAGCTTTGTTTGCCGGATTAACGCTAATGTCAGTAAATTTTGCGTTTGCGCAAGATGCACCAGCTGGTGGCCAGAAAGACCAGGCACCTAAGAAAGAAATGACAGTTGAAGAGTATTTTACGAAGTTAGACGTAAATGCTGACGGCAAATTGACCGAAGGCGAAATCAAAGCTGGACAACTGAAAGAATGGGATGCTAATGCAGACGGTGCAGTAACCCTCGAAGAGTTTAAAGCTGCCATGGCCAAAAGAAATCAGCCAAAACCAACTGCCGAACAGAAATTTAAAGAAATGGACAAGAATGCAGATGGAAAAATTACACCAGATGAATTAACCAATGCTGAACAGTTTGCCAAGGTAGATGCTAATAAAGATGGCGCTATTACTTTAGATGAACTGAAAGCATACATGGCACCCAAAAAAGTAACTCCTGAAGAAAGATTCAAGAAAATGGATAAGAATGCTGATGGGAAAATTACTCCTGATGAATTAACTAATGCTGAACAGTTTGCAAAAATTGATGCAGATAAAGATGGAGCAATTACCCTTGACGAGTTTAAAGCATTCATGGCAAAAGACCAGCCCAAAGATAAACCAAAAGACCAGCCTAAAGATAAACCAAAAGATCAACCGAAAGATCAGCCAAAAGATCAACCGAAAGACCAGCCGAAATAAGGCAATATAAAAATAAAGTATTTCGGGGAGAGATACTTTGTGATAGCGTGCGATATATGAATAAAATATCGCACGCTATTATTTTATTAAATGGAAATGATATCTCGCGGGCAAGTTGTTAATATTTGGGGCGCACCATTTTTCACAACAATAGTATCCTCAATGCCAATAATTCCAATGCCGGGCAATCCTACTTTAGGCTCAATTGCTATCGTCATATTTTCTTCTATTTCATCTTTCATACCGGGTGCAAGGAAAGGCGGCTCATCTAATTCCAGCCCGACACCATGACCGACGAATTTCACTTTTTCAGTTCCATATCCCATGTATTCGTTTTCATATCCCATATCTTTTGCTAATTTTGCGGATAGGTAATAGACTGACTCCCAGGTTACCCCGGGTCGAATAAAGTTAAATATCTCTTCTTCTATTTTCAACATAGCATGATATGCCTTTGAAACCTGTGACGGTAATTCGCCAATACATGCCATCCTGGTTTGGTCCAGAATATATCCCTGGCGTACAAATGCAAAATCAATGATGATTGGCGTATTATCTGGAATAATATTATCAGTTGCTCCATACGGTATTGCACTGCATAGTCCGGTACCACCGCAAACACCTTCAAATTTTGTACCGGCAAGACTATTAGTACCACTTGAAACAACTCCAAACCCGGACATCTCTACACCTTCGCGACGACACCTTATAAGAGCGTCATGGCCTTGATTGCGGAGATAAAATTCTAAGTTCGCGCTTAATTCCAGTTCTGTCATTCTTTTCTTATAAGCTTTTCGGGCTATTCCGGGTATTTTATGCATGATTTTACCGGACTCTTCCAGAATTGCGATTTCTTCAATAGATTTCACCATCCGCAATTTCTTGATGTCCCAACTGGTGTCTATCCATTCTGCACCAGGTAATATTTGCTGTAAACGTAAAAATGAAGAATAGGATATGACATCAGATGCAATGCCGAAGCGCGTCATCTGTGTGATATTTTCATTTTCAAGTATCTCTTTCATTTGGGTTGAACTTTTAAAAGGATAACTGCGCATATCACCTATTTCATGCTGCATCCTGTCTATAGATTTTCTCGCAATTGCAAACGGATTGCCTGTTGCAGGAATGAAAAGATATAGCGGTTGTATAGAGCCGGAGTAATAAAAAATATCTGGCGCATAATGAAGTACAACACAGTCAAGTTTTGCAGCAATAAGAAATGCTTGTAATTTTTCAATTCTATTATTCATATATCTAAATTTGTTCATTCAAGCAGTATTTCCTTCATTTAAAGATTGTGTTAAAAACTCTTTTAAAAATTAATTTTTATAAAATACCATCTTAACGCAATCCTAACAATTAAGAGGGATTATACTCATGGATTAAATGGAAAGTAATCCAAAGAATAAAAAATGGGAAAAGGCGCCTTCCCAATGCAAATGGGGTAATCATATCCCGCAAAATATTTCCTGTGAATGCTGAAAAGGAGCATACTTGAAATGAAGCTTAAAGTAGCACTCGGTGTTATATTATTAACACTGACCCCAATGGCAGTATTCTGCCAAACCGCTGATGCGGACACTAAAGCTGCAATCGAAAAATTGCAGGCACAAATTGATACTTTGAAATCGCAGGTTGGCGATCCAGAAGGTGGAATTCAAACTAACATTGCTGATGTATCGAAGTTGAAGAAAGTAACTTTTTCCGGTTATGCTCAATTACGAGCAGATTGGAAACAGGATGCAACTAATTCAGTTACCGGTGGAGACCAGCGCATTAACTTTTCACAGCGTCGAGTACGCCTAAAAGTTACTGGCACCCCGACAGATTCAACAAGTGTTGTATTCCAGTCTGATATGGGTGATAAAGGTTTCGTAATGAAAGACGCCTATATCGATTATAAACCAACTGGCGATCCTATCACTGGTGTAACAGCTACTATAGGTCAGTTCGCAATTCCATTTGGATACCAGAATGCCGCATCTTCTTCATCAATGGATACACCGGAACGCTCACAGATTGTTCGCGATTTGTTCCCTGATGAATACGACCGCGGAATTAAACTATCGTCAAAGACTGCAGGTATGGTACGTTGGGATGTTGCATTATTATCCGGTGCAGGCATGAATAATGCTGATACAAGCCAGAATAAAGATATTGTTGGACGTCTTCGCTTAAAACCGACTCAGTCTTTAGATTGTGGAGTTTCTTATTACAAAGGTGGAAGACAGTATGTCGGTAGCACCGCCGCTGTAGTAGGCCCGCCAGCAGTACCTGCTGCTGCTGTAAACATAAAAAACAGAGAAAATACTGGTGTAGATTTTCAGTATTACACCGAAAACATGAGCTTTAAAGGCGAGATTATTTCTGGTGATAAAATTACTGTTGGATCAGCAGGAGCACCTGGTAAAGCTCAGCGCGAAAGTGGTTACTATTTAACTTCAACATACAATGTAACTCCTAAAAATATGGCAGTATGTATGTATGAGTCTTATCATATTGCTGGCGATACCGCTGGTAACCGCAAGATTGTTACTTTAGGTGTAAATCACTATTTAGATACAAATACTAAATTACGATTCTTTTACATATGGAAAGTAGAACAAAAAACACAGAGCAACAATAACAATGCATTCGTAGAAGTGCTAAGCACATTCTAAGCGAATTAAAAGGGAGAAATTAAATGAAAAAACAGTTTACCATAGCAGTAATCAGTCTGCTAATCGCAGCCGGAAGCGTTATCGCCGGTATAGTAGTCAAGGGTTCAGATACTATGGCAATGCTCGGGCAAGGTTGGGCAGAAGCGTATACACAATCTCATCCTGGTGCTGATATATCAGTACAAGGTGGCGGTTCAGGAACAGGCATTGCCGCTCTTATCGCAGGGAGCTGTGATATTTGCCAGGCGTCCCGTGCAATCAAAGAAAAAGAAATTGATAAATGCCGCGAACGCAACATTTACCCGGTAGCAACCACAGTTGCAATGGACGGAGTAGCATTTGCAGTTAATTCAGCAAACCCGATTAAATCATTAACTATGGAACAATTGAAAGGTATTTATACCGGACAAATCACTAATTGGAATCAGGTTGGCGGCAATGACATGAAGATTGTTGTTCTTTCCCGCGAAAACTCATCAGGAACTTATGCCTATGTTCAAGAGTTTGTATTGGGAAATGCCCGTTATGCATCAACAGCTTTGATGATGCCGACTACCAAGGCTATCCAAGCTGAAGTTGCTAATAATGCCCGCGCTATCGGTTATGGTGGTGAAGCATATTTTAAAAATAAAGCTTCTGTAAAAGTTCTTACAATTGCCGCAAAAGCTGGTGCAACACCTGTTTATCCTACTGATGACAATGTACGTTCAAAGAAATACCCTATCAGTCGTCCATTATTTTTCTATACCAATGGAAAACCGGCAGGACAAGTTAAAAACTTCGTTAACTTCTGCCTGAGTGAAGAAGGACAAACTATAGCAGAAAAGCTCGGATATGTAGCTTTAAAGAAATAGGTTGGCTTAATGTGGTTACCGTACTAATTCAAGTACGGTAACCAATATTAATAGGTGGATAATAAATGAGTGACATGAAGAAAAAGTTTAAGTTTAGAAATATAGTTGAATATATCATTGAGAAATTAATTTTCTTTAGTGGTATAGCAACTATTTTATTTGTTATATTTATCCTTGCATTTATTACTTATGATGCATTTCCTATTTTTAAAACAAATACTTTACAAAGTATGGTGTTTGGAAAAGACTGGTACCCGGTTCCAGACGATGTTTTCGGAATGCTGCCTTTAATTTTAGGCTCTTTATTAGTTACAGCAGGATCAATTATAATTGGTGTGCCGGTAGGTGTCGCAGCCGCAATATATATTGGTGAAGTAGCCCCACCCAAATTACGAGAAATATTGAAACCAACAGTTGAAGTGTTAGCGGCTATCCCATCAGTTGTTATTGGATTTATTGGATTATTACTGTTAGCTCCATATCTAATGAATCACCTTGATAAGTATATGGTTACTGGACAAGCGGCGATCACTGGCGCAATAATGCTGGCTTTTATGTCAATGCCAACAATTATTTCAATTTCTGAGGATGCGTTAAATGCTGTCCCAGGAGAATATAAAGCTGCAGCGTATGCGTTAGGTGCAACAAAATGGCAAACAATTATTCGTGTGATAGTTCCTGCTGCAAAAAGTGGAATCCTCGCAGCGGTAATGTTGGGCATAGGAAGATCTATAGGTGAAACGATGACTGTAATGATGGTTACTGGCAATGCAGCGGTAGTACCAGAAAATTGGAAAGCTATATTCATGCCAATACGAACTATGACAGCAACAATTGCTGCCGAAATGGGTGAGACAGCACGAGAAACGCCACATTTTCACGCTTTATTTATGATTGGAGTATTGTTGTTTACTATCACATTTATCATTAATTTTATTGCAGATTTAGCACTTAGAAGGGTAAAAAAATAATTATGAAAATGCGTAATGTATCCCAGTTCATATCTTTTTCCATCTTACGTCTTATTATCTTGGTGGTAGTTGTGCCGGTAATTTTCGTTATATTTGTACTTTTCAAAAATGGCTGGAGTGCAATGAGTTGGCATTTTATTATGACGCCACCATCAGGAGATTTAACTAAAGGTGGTTTATTATTGCCTATAGTTGGAACCTTATATTTAGTTGGATTAACAATACTGTTTGCATTGCCTTTGGGGTTATTATCAGCGATATATTTATCCGAATATGCAAAACAAGGTAAACTGATTCGAATTGTTAGATTAGCCATCGTAAACCTTGCCGGTGTACCATCAATTGTATATGGACTTTTTGGATATGGTGTTTTTTGTTTAATGTTGAATATGCATGAATCAATTCTTGCAGGTTCAATGACGCTGGCGATATTGATTTTGCCGGTAATTATTGTTGCATCTGAGGAAGCATTAACTGCTGTCCCACAAGGATTTCGTGAAGCAAGTTTAGCGTTGGGTGCAACGAAATGGCAAACTACATATAAAGTCGTATTACCAAATGCCTTGCCGGGAATAATAACAGGAGCAATTCTGGGCATAAGCAGAGCAGCAGGAGAAACTGCACCTATTCTATTTACTGTTGTTGCTGCCTATATGCATGATTTGCCAAAATCTCTATTTGATAAATGTATGGCATTGCCGTATCATTTGTATAATATATCTACACAGGTTCCGGATGCACCCCTGAATATACAATGGGGAACGGCTTTAACTTTGTTAATTATTGCTGTAGGGTTAAATATTGCAGCATCTTTTATACGTGTTCATTTCCGCAAGAACCGTGCCTGGTAATAAATTGGGAGGAGAAATGGCCATTTCAATGATGGATAAAAGAGGTAATACTGATATGTTGATAACTGAAAAAAAACAGATTAGTACTAATGAAGCAATTGAAAAGATTAAAATTGAAAATGTGAATTTCTATTATGGTTCACATCAAGCCTTGATTAATGTAAGTATGAATATCAAGTCAAATCAAGTTACTGCATTAATCGGACCTTCAGGATGTGGAAAATCAACTTTTCTAAGATTGCTTAATCGAATGAATGATATTATTCCTTATGCTAAAATGGAAGGAAAGATATCAATAGGTGATTGTGATATTTACGATAAAACAACTGATGTAGTTGAATTACGTAAAAGGGTAGGTATGGTATTTCAAAAACCAAATCCATTTCCAAAATCTATTTATGAAAATATTGCTTTTGGTCCACGAATTCATGGTGTTAAGTCAAAATCAGCATTGAACGATTTAGTTGAATCAAGTTTAAAGGCGGCAGGTTTGTGGAATGAAGTAAAAGATAGAATTCATAATAATGCCATGGGATTATCCGGCGGTCAGCAGCAACGGTTATGTATTGCAAGGGTGTTAGCCGTTAATCCTGATGTAGTATTGATGGATGAACCTTGCTCTGCGCTGGATCCTATATCAACATCCCGAATTGAAGATTTGATGAATGAGTTGAAAACGCAATATACAATTGTAATTGTAACGCATAATATGCAGCAAGCTGCCCGCGTATCTGAAGAAACAGGTTTTTTTCTTAATGGCGAGATGATTGAGTTTGCAAAATCAGAAATAATTTTCACTGATCCGCGCGATAAGCGGACAGAAGATTACATAACCGGAAGATTCGGGTAAAATGGAGGGGATATGAGAAGTCATTTAGAACGTGAATTTGAGAAATTAAAAAAATTAATACTTTCTTTATCAGCGGATGTTGAAGAAAATGTTATGAAAGCTGTTGATTCTGTTATTAATCGCGATCCTGTAATTGGTGAAGAAGTGATTATTGCTGATGAAGAAATAGATTTCACTGAAGTTAATGTTGAGGAAGAAGTATTGAAAATACTTGCTCTTCACCAGCCTGTTGCAGGTGATTTGCGATATGCAATGGCGATTATGAAAATCAATAATGATTTGGAAAGAGTGGGGGATGAAGCAGTGAATATTGCTGAACGCGCCATTTTCCTGTCCAATCATCCATTACCGATTCCGCCTTTTGATTTTAGCATTATGGCTCGTAAAACCCAGAATATGCTGAGGATGAGCCTGGATTCCTTAATGAATTATGATATCATAACAGCAAAGAAAGTTTGTCAGATGGATGATGAAGTTGATGAATTAAACAAGATGATGTATTCACAGATACAAACAGCTATCAGACAAAATCCGGAATATGTAGAAAATCTTATTCATCTTTTGTCAATTTCTCGTCATTTGGAACGAATCGCAGACTATGCAACAAATATTTCCGAAGATGTAATTTATATGATAGAAGGTACAATTATTCGGCATAAAACAGAGATATTTTTATCTAATGATAATTAAAGGGTGATAAATGAAATATCGTATATTAATAGTTGAAGATGAAGAAGATATTTTAGAATTAATCAGGTATTCTCTTGAAAAAGAAGGATATCTGGTGACGGTTGCTATGAGCGGTGAAGACGCGGTAAGGTTGGTAAGAGTTAATAATTTCGATTTAATTTTACTTGATTTAATGCTGCCGCAAATGGATGGACTTGAAGTCTGTAAAATATTGAAACGGGATTCGAAAACAGAAAATGTCCCTATTATGATGCTTACTGCCAAATCGTCTGAGACAGATATTGTAACAGGTTTGGAATTAGGCGCTGATGATTATTTAACTAAACCATTCAGTCCAAAAGTATTAATTGCTCGTATGCGAACTGTTTTACGTCGTCAAAATACAGAAATTGTTCAAAATGATAGCGAAGTAATTCGATTTGGGAAAATTCAGATTCATCCTGGTCGTCATGAAGTAACAGTTGATGGTGGCAGGATAGATTTAACATTTACTGAATTTAAAATACTGCAAATGCTGGCGCGACGTCCCGGATGGGTGTTTTCAAGACAACAGATAGTTGATTCAGTATGTGGTGATGACAATACGGTTACAGAACGGGCAGTTGATGTGCATATTTTAGGACTGAGGCGTAAAATGGGTGATATGGGAAAACATATTGAAACGGTTCGAGGTGTAGGATATAAGTTTGCAGAGGATTATAGATGAATCAAAAACCGTTATTATTGCAACTTTACATACCACTGTTGATGGTTACCTTATTGACTGTCATAGCAGTAATGCTTGATGCTGGAATCTTTATAAAACAGTTTGATGAAGAACAAACAAGGGATAATTTATATGCTCGTGCAAAATTAGTAGAGATGCAGTTGAATGGTGATGTTTGGAAAGATGAAATAACAGTAAAAGAGATATGTGATAGTGCAGGTAAAGTATCAGCAACGAGAATTACAATTATTAAACCAGATGGGAAAGTAATTGCAGATTCGCAAGAAAACCCTAACAATATGGATAATCATGGAAATAGACCAGAAGTAATTGCCGCGTTATTCGGTTCAACAGGTACCAGCATTCGATATAGCAAAACACTAAAACAACAAATGTTTTATGTGGCAATTCCTGTAATAAAGAATAGAGATATTGTAGCAGTTGTACGCACATCACTTCCATTAAAGTTTATAAATCAAGCTGTAAATATTGTAAAAATCAGATTGTTATACGCTTCCTTGATTATCATTATAATATCAGCTATGTTGAGTTATTTCCTTTATATTAAACTATCGCGACCCATTAATGAAATCCGCGATAGAGCTATTAAATTTGCCAGCAATGATTTTCAACATAAGTTACCTCATTATAGTATTGCTGAATTAGACAGTCTTGCAAGCGCAATGAACTTTATGGCAGAGCAATTGTATGAGAAAATTGATTTAACAACCCAACAAAACAGCAAATTGGAAGCAATTTTAACCAGTATGATGGAAGGTGTGGTAGCAATAGATAATGCGGAAAAAATATTGATAATGAATAGTGCTGCCGCTAAATTAATGAGTGTAGATGCCAATAATTCTCACGGGAAAAAGATTTATGAAGTAATTCGAAATGCTGATTTTCTGCGTTTCTTAAATAGAATTATTGATTCAGGGAAGATGTGTGAAGAAGAAATTATATTCCATGAGAATAACATTTTAAGATATATGCAGTCGCATGGTGTTGTAATAAAAAATGATAAAAATGAAGTAATTGGTATTCTGATAGTGTTAAATGATGTGACTAATCTACATCGACTGGAAGAAATCCGGCGGGATTTTGTAGCAAATGTCTCTCATGAGTTAAAAACACCCATTACCAGCATTAAAGGCTTTGTAGAGAGCCTGCAGGATGGCGCAATTTATGAACCGGCAGATGCACAGAGATTTCTTGATATTATCGCACGTCATGCAGATCGGTTGAATAATATTATTGATGACCTTCTTGCTTTGTCGCATATAGAACAAGTTGGCGGTGCAGGAATACAGATGGAAATAGCTGATGTGGCAGTTATGCTGGAAAATGCTGTAAATTCCTGCGAATATAAATTGTCGGAGAAAAATATTAAAGCCACGATTCATTGTTCGCCAGATTTGAAAGCAGTCATTAATTCACCGTTAATTGAACAAGCTGTTATAAATTTGATTGATAATGCCGTAAAATATAGCGATAGCGGTACAGTGGTAACATTATCTGCAGAAATGATAATTGATGAGCTGATTATCAAAGTAGCTGACCAGGGAACAGGAATACCTGCTGAAGCATTAAGCCGTGTTTTTGAGCGTTTTTATCGTGTAGATAAAGGCAGGAGCAGGAAACTTGGTGGTACAGGTTTAGGATTGGCAATTGTAAAGCATATCATGCAAACCCATGGCGGTTATGCTGAAGTTGAAAGTATTGTAGGAGAAGGTTCAGTATTCTCTCTGCATATCCCATTAAAATAAAAAGAGCCGGAATAAATCCCGGCTCCTTTAATCTTAGAAATTAAATCAACTAATCTTTCTTGTTTGCTGCATTCCATACTTTTGAAGGCAATGCCCAAAGATCAATGAACCCTTTTGCCAGGCTCTGGTCAAATACATCGCCAGTGTCATAAGTCGCCAGATCAAATCGATACAGGGATTGACTTGATTTTCTGCCGGCAGCCATGCAGACACCTTTATGCAATTTCATTCTTACTTCACCGTTGATTGCTCTCTGTGTGTCATCAACAAATGCGTCTAATGCCATGCGCAATGGGCTGAACCATAAACCATTATAAATTAATTCGGTATATTTCTGTTCTACACCTAATTTATAATGCATTACCGACCGTTCAAGACATAATGATTCCAACTCGCGATGTGCAGCGATAAGTGTAACAGCGGCCGGGCATTCGTACGTTTCGCGGCTTTTGATACCGACTAACCGGTTTTCAACCATGTCAATGCGCCCCACGCCATGTTCGCCAGCAAAACCATTTAATTGAATGATGATATCTTTTAATGACATTTTTTTGCCATCCAAACTCACTGGTACGCCAGCTTCAAAACCGATATTCACATATCCGGCATCCAAAGGTGCTTCAGTAGGGGATTTTGTCCATGTCCATACATCTGCCGGCGGCTCGTTCCATGGGTCTTCCAATACTCCAGCTTCGCAACTTTTCCCCCATAAATTAACATCTAATGAATATGGGCTTTTTTTTGTTACAGGAATGGGAACATTGTGCTTTTCAGCATAAGCAATTTCTTGGTCGCGTGTCATACCCCATTCGCGAACCGGCGCGAATATTCTCATCTGCGGGAATAAGCATTGCCAGGTGACTTCAAATCTTACCTGGTCATTTCCTTTACCAGTAGAACCATGTGCGAGTACAGTGGCGCCTTCTTCAACGGCGACTTCACCTACTAACTGGGCAATTAACGGACGTGCAAGTGCGGTTGATACAGGATAACGGTTTTCATACATCGAGTTTGATTTAATGGCACGACTGATGAATTCGTTGGCAAATCTTTCTTTTGCGTCGATGACAATAGACTTTACTGCACCAAGATTCAATGCTTTATCGCGAATACCTGTGTAATCACGCTCTTCACCAACATCAATCGCGACTGCGATGACTTCTAAACCTTTTTCCTGCTGTAACCATCTGACGGCAACCGAGGTATCAACGCCGCCGGAATAAGCAAGCACTACTTTTTCCGCCATATAACCCTCCAAAAACTTAGGAAATTACAGGATTTTACCTGCTATTTGATTTTACTCTTCTTACTAATAAAAGTCTATATTTCACGATATGAATTTTGATTTATTCTTCAAAATTGGCATTATATGTATATCTAATTTTATATGGTAATATTTATAATTGTAAGATATCGATATTTATCGCATTTTGAGATAAAATACTATTTATTATATTCATATTTTGTTTGTCCGATTTGCTATTTTAGTTAAATAATTGATATAATTCCTTACTCATGCAATCTTTTATTTGGCGACGTATAAATATTGATGTCCCAGAGAATTGGGAAATGCTGTCATATTCTACTAACTTTGATAACGGTCGGTGTTATTTCGGTGACCGATATCAGCACAGGTTAATGTTTCGTTGGCGCAATATTACATCAGAACCAGATATGAAAAAAATGGCAGTAGATTATGCGTCATATATTGGTCTTCGCGATGATATAGTTTCCGTAAAACCTGTTTCGTATTATCAGTGGGAAGGTGTAGAAGCTAATCTGCCAGATGCATCTTATTCATCTTATTCATCATTTCTTGCTTCTGAGAAGCTGCTGGTCGAATTGATTTTTCTTACACCTGCTAATAGTGAGAATCGGCAGGAACAGAAGATATTATCATCAGTATCAGAAGAGCCATTGCAGTTAGATCATTACCGTCGCTGGCGGGCATTTGGCATGGATATGGTTACTGATGACCGTTATACAATTAGGAAATGTCAGGTTTTACCGGGATTTGCCGAAATGACATTTAATCACCTGAAAGATGATAATTTATATGATACTTTTGAACGGTTCGGAATGGTCGATGAATGGTTGCGCGGATCAATAGAAGAATGGGTTAAAAAGAGAATCCCTGATGGTGTGAAAATTATCAGCTCAAAAGTTGAAGAGTATAGAGGACATACTTTTTATACCATTAATGGTAAGGTTAACATTGGTTTCTCGAAACTAATTCGTGGTGCCAGGGTTGAGTATATAGCCCGTACTTGGAGATGTCCAATTGACGGACGTTTGTATTGTTATTCATCAATACGAAACAGCAACGATAATAATCAGCCTGAAGATTTAGATAGATTACACTGCTGTGAAAATTTAAGGTAATTTAACTTACGATGTTTTTTGCGAAGAAAAAAGAGAATAACCCGGCAGACATTCAACTACGGGGTGACTCGTGGCGGGCTGGATTATTAGTTCATCCATACCATCGTAAAGATATTACCATGGAAAATACTGACCAGGGGACATTGATAGTCTCAGCTGATTTTGACGCGCCAAAGTGGTATAAACCGCCTGTCACGTGGATTATTAATATGAATTTGCATAAACAATATGAACTTTCAGGTTTATCCATGCAGTTATGGGAATGGTGTGATGGCAATAGAACAATGGAAGAAATTATCGATTTATTCGCGATTAAATATCAATATACTTTTCATGAAGCAAGAGTAAGTGTTATTTCTTATCTTAAAAAGCTGACAGAAAAAGGAATATTATTAATTTGCGAGTAATTAAATATATTAAAATCTCATATCTTTTTATCCGGGATGTTCAATGAAGACAATAGATGTAAAAGATCAGCCAAAGCTGAGTTTGAACAGAACCTTTGAAATATGTCTTAACGGCATAAAATATCGGTTCTTCCGTTCCACGGTTACAATGCTTGTAATTGCAGTTGCGATCGCCTTTATGATGAATACTTTATGTGAAGGCATTAGCAAAAAAGCAGTGCAAACAGCAAGCCGTGAAGCTATTCGTCAACAACTTGCTGCAACACGATGGATGAATCGCTTATCCTCGCCAATCACACCTGAAAATCTGCTGATGGAACTCGCTAATACTAAAGATGATGATCCGCTGATAGGTGAAGTTCAAACAATGGGTGGATTAGATAAACAGCAGACAGATAATTATCGTCAATTCAGTAAAGATGCTGTTATATATCTAAACTTCTTTGATGATTTAAATTATGGTTATCGCCGAGTATTAGTAAGCGATGCGAATGGTGTAGGTATCTTTACCCGCTTAACTCCCGGTTCTGAAAACAAAAAACGTTTTGATGATAAAATCAAAACAATAAAAGCAGCCCGTTTGCCGCAAGATGAATTATTCGAGTCTGTTTTAAAAAGATGGAATCTTGATCAGCCAAGCTATAATGAAATTACTGAACAAATAATTGCAGGTTATAATAGAGGAATAGAAAATATAGAAAAAACTTCTCAAGGAAAGCCAATTGACGAATCTTTAAGTGATGCTTCTGGTGCTTTCGGTGAAACTATTCGTAAAATAGGGTTTACCAGTTTTACTCCTGATGTTGGCAATATGGTAGCAGAACAGGCATTAAAACAAAAAGATACTCGTCGTATAGATGAAGCCATGTCGCTGAGCGGTGTCCGTCAGAAAATAGCAGTAAGAGTAAATAAACAACCTGGTGAAGTAAAAACATCAAATGTTTGGAATAGCTTGCGCAGTTCAGGTGATGCTGCGTTCTTACTTAATGCAATGAAATTGGAAAATCTTGATGTAACAGGGTTATCAACTGAGCGAATTGTTGAATTAGCTAAATATAGACGTGATATTGAAATTAACGGTAAAGCTGCCCAGGCTTGTGTTGATGCTGGTGGTGGTTTAATGGGACTGGGTATTAGAATGACCTGGCTTATTATCGTTTCATTATTAGTATGCGCAGTAGGTATCAGCAACGCGATGCTAATGTCGGTAACTGAAAGATTCCGCGAAATAGCAACATTGAAATGTCTTGGAGCCTTGGATGGTTTTATCATGGCATTATTCGTTATGGAAGCTGGTATGTTAGGTTTAATCGGTGGTGCTATAGGTGCGGTAATTGGTAGTATTATCGGTTTTGGCCGTATGGCGGTATCTTTTGGAACTGTATTCACTGGCGCGTTCCCATGGCTGGCATGGGGAGAAGGATTCTTCTTCTCGTTGATTGTAGGTATTATACTTGCAGCACTTGCTGGTGTATATCCTTCTTATATAGCGGCTCGTTTAGCTCCGATGGAAGCTATGCGAATTGAGTAATACTGGAATTATCTTAAATGTGGGTTGAGAATTATGAGCAATGATACTTTAAATTCGGTGTTTCAAGGTAATGAAGTCTCAAAAAACGAGAATTCATCCGAGAAGCAAAGGGTTATTATCAGAACAGTTAATCTGCAAAAAACTTATCAAATGGGTGAAGTGCAAACTCATGCATTGCGAGGCGTTAACTGTGAAATTTATACTGGCGAATTTATCGCTATTATGGGACCTTCCGGTTCAGGTAAGTCAACATTTTTTAATATGGTTGGCGGTCTTGACAGTCCTACCAGCGGTCGCGTTTTTATTGATGAAGTTGACGTTGCACAGTTGACTGCAGTAGAACTCGCATTCCTGCGCTGCAGGAAAATTGGTTATATCTTTCAACAATTTAATATGATTCAATATATGACTGCTCTTGAAAATGTAACAGCTCCAATGGCGTTTGCCGGGGTATCTCCAGACGAATCCCGCGTTCGCGGCATGTCTCTTTTAGAATTAGTCGGTTTGAAAGACAGGTGGTTCCACCGACCCATCGAAATGTCCGGTGGTCAGCAGCAGCGTGTTGCTATTGCGCGTGCAATGGCAAACCTTCCTACTATTTTACTCTGCGATGAACCTACCGGTAACCTTGACCTTAAAACTGGTCGTGAGATTCTTGATATCCTTCAGCGTTTGAATAAAGAAAGAGGCGTAACCATTATATGCGCCACTCATGATACGCGTATGCTTGACCTTTGCGACAGGTTAATCTGGATTCGAGATGGCCAGGTTGAAAGAGTTGCACGCCGCGACGAAGTAACAATTGAAGTTGCATCAATTAACAATGAAACATTCTAACTTGTCAATCCAGTTGAGAAATATGACGGATTTTAAAATTATGAAAAAAACTATTATTTATCTTGCACTTGCTTTTAGTGCTTTCATGTTAAGTGCTGTTAACGCGCTTGCAGTCGGCAATCAATTTGCAATTGATACAGTGACTATTGCGGCAGGTCCTCATCGTTTAACAGGATCGCCGGAATATAATAAAGCTGCCGATTACATTAAATCGCGCTTAAAACAAATCGGTGTGCAAGTTGTTGAGCAGCCATATCCAACACTTAGCCTTACTGATCCAAAAGGTAAATGTTATTTACAGATTGAAGGACTTCCAGTAAATGGCAAATTTAAATTAGATCTTCAACCCATGCGGCCTGATGGAATTATTACTCCATCTACTTTACCAGAGGGTATAACCGGTGAGATTGTCTATGCTGGCAATGGCGACCTGGAATCTTATGGGAAAAGCTCACCTGCCGGGAAAATTGTAGTTTTAAATTATAATTCTGGTGCAGCATGGCTGCGCGCTTTCCGATTAGGTTCAAAAGCTGTTATTTTTGTTAAAGATGGTGTTTCGCAGTCATGGCAAAGTCATTATGTTGAATCGCAGGCTAATTTTCCAAGATATTATTACGAAGGGAATAAAAGTGATCTTCGCAATGGAATGAAGGTAACAATACACGCTGCCGTTAAATGGAAATATGCTAAAGGTAGAAATATTTTTGCATTTATAAAAGGAAGCAATCCAGTATTTGAAGGCATCAAAAAGCCGGAAGTGTTGTTAATTAGCGCGAACCTTGATACCTGGGGTGAAGTTCCATTCCGTACTCCTGGAGCACGTGGTGCAGCGAATTGTGCATCCGTTCTTGCTTTGGCAGAGTTCTTTAAACAGAATCGACCACGTAGAGATATTTTGCTGGCTTTCTTTGATGGGCAAAGCAACGGTCATATGGGGTCTGGCATGTTTTATCGTGCATTGGAAACTAAAGAAGACCTTGGGAAATTAGAAACACGTAAAAAATCATACGATAATGAAGTGAAGTTCAATAATAAAATGTTGGGAATATTGCAAAATACTGACCAGGCAGAAATGTTGAATAATGCTTCAAAACTAAATGAATTAATTCGAAGAATGAGAGTAAAAGCACAGGAAAAAGTAGAATTAATTAATATTGATATTGAATTATGGAGGAAACAAGGATTATATTGGGAAAAATTATTCAGAAATCCGCTTACACATTCAAAAGTTACTAAAGAAGAAGAAGCTTATGTTGGTTCTATGTTAGAAGAAAATAAGAGGATGTGGGCAGACAAAGAAATAGAAAAAAAATCTTGGAACGATCTGCGAAAAATGTTAGCACATAATGATTGGAATGTGATTAAGAAAGACAGTAAAGTAGCAGATAGATTAGCAATAGTTGTAGATGATTTAATAAAAGATATCAGCTCCAGAGGTGTTGAATTAGATGACATTAATCAGCAGTTAATTGCTGACCAGCAATTGAATGGTTTAATTGGCAAATCCTGGATTTCATTACACACCTCTTTATTATTCGGTGACAATACTTCTCGTTGGGGGGTAATCATCGGCGGTGACTCTTCATTCCATAATAATACAAATAATGGCGATAATCCTGGATTATATGCTGGTATTCAAGGCACTTTAAAAACTGTTGTAGAAAACATGCAGAAAAAAGGTATTAAAATACCGGACTTTGAAATGAATTCTGTAGATGGTGCCATCACTACAAAAATGTTTCAGGCATCTCCGCTTGTTCATAGCGGTGAAATCGCCGGGCATTTAGGGGTATTCAATTTTGTATTCGGTACAATACAGGAAAACCTTGCCAGAGAAGGAACCCCGGACGATGTGATACCTTTATTAGATATTACAAAGATACAATCACAGCAATCGCAATTGGCATTATTATTGAAAGATGCGAATACAGACGAAGGTTTATCTCAAAATCGCAGTTTCTCACCTGACCAGTTTTATTATGGTCCAAAGGTTGACAGCAGTGGGAAAATTGATGGTCCTACAATTACTGGTGTAACCCAAGGTTCATCTATGCCTACAAAACCGATGACGGGTGCTGTGGTATCAATTGCATTGCGTCCATTAACATTTGAATATAATTCGCACAAGATCCCGGCTTTCAATAATTATCAGGTATTTATGTCTGATATGAATTCAAACTTTTATGCTGGCCCCTTGCAGGCTGACCCAGCAAACAATTTGCATGACGGATTTGCAGTGACTTATGATGATGACAGCCAGGTAGAGTTTTATTCTGATTTAAGTTCATCAAAATTAGTTAAAACACGTTTGAACTTATATATGTGTAAGACTCAAGCTATTGTTGATGGCGAAATTAAGACGACAAATCGTACCGGTGCAATTGTTCCAACTCCGCAAGTAGATGCAGGAGATACTACTGTATTGCAGGGTATGACTAATTCACCTTTGGACGTTTCTAAATCATACTTCGCTACTCAGGATGGTGTTACATTCTGGTATTGTGAAAGAAGAATTGAAGATATTAAACTGTTTTTTAAGAATACTTTAGTATCATTAGTAAATGGGCCAGAATTGGCCTTTTTAGATAAATCTAATGAAATTAAGGTAATGGAGACTGATGAAAAAACAGGCAAAAAAATAGATATTTCAACATTGGCAAATGGTGATGGTATTTCATTATTGCATCAATGGGAATTTCCAGCGTCGGCTCTTCGTTCAGCATCTGACATCTGGAGACTTAATGCATATCGATTAAGTATATTGCAAAATAGCGGTGTAATGAACAACTCAATTGAAGAATTGCATGGCCGTTCTGAAGATTTGTGGAGATTAGCATCCAAAGAAGATGCAACTGTAGCGCAGCGTGAAGCCTTCGGAGTATCTTCGTTCTTCGCTTCCCGTTCAGTTTATGAAGATACTAATAATTCACTGCAAGACCTGGTACGTGCAGTATTAATTCTGTTAGCTCTCGCGATTCCTTTTGCTTTTGCTTTAGAAAGATTGTTAATCGGTGCTACCAATATTTATCGCCAAATAAGCTGGTTTATCGTATTCTTCTTCTCAACATTTATTATACTCTGGTTGATTCACCCGGCATTTAAAGTATCAAACCAGCCGGTTGTTATCTTCCTTGCATTCGCGCTTATGTTATTGAGTGGTCTTGTAATTGTTATCATGATGCAAAAATTTGAGGCAGAGTTGAAAGTCCTTCAAGGAATGACGTCAACTGTGCATTCTGCAGATGTGTCGCGTTTCAGTACCATGATGGCTGCTATGAGCATGGGTATATCAACAATGCGGCGCAGGCCTTTACGTACTGCTTTGACAGCATTAACAATTACATTGTTGACGTTTACGATTTTAAACTTTGCATCATTCGATACTCAGACAGGTATTGTGACATTGTTCAGCGGGTCAGCTAAATATGCAGGTGTTTACTTGCACAAAGTTAATTGGGGAACCATTAACCCTGAAACAGCAGGCGTGATATCTGGACGTTGGGGCAATGATTCTACAATTGTACGAAGATATTGGATAGTACCAGATGCAACAACTCCAGGTGTTTTAATTACAAAACAGGACGCCACTGTACCTAAACCCTTGAAAGGCGTTCTTGGAATTGATGCTAAAGAAATTGAAATGCGCGATGACTTGCAATTAGTCTTTGGTGATAATTTAAAACAGGAAGACTTGAATAATGGTATATTTATTACTAAAGCTATGGCAGACCCAACAAATGGTTTAGGTGTAAATGTTGGTGATTATCTTATCGTTTCAGGACAAAAACTGAAAGTATTGGGATTAATTGACCCCGCAGTTATTGCCCGTACTAAAGATATGGATAACAGCAGTATTTTACCGGTAGACTTTTCCGCAACATCCAGCACACAACCAAATAACGCGCAACAGCAAAATCAAAATACCGGTTCTCAGGTATTGGCAGCACTTCAAAATTCCCAGGACTGGATTCCGCTGCCAACTGACCAGGTGGTTGTTGTATCAAATGCTACAGCCTTAAAATTAGGCGCATCACTTCGTGCGGTTTGTATGTATACAAAGACTACTGATGAAGCAACAAAGATTGCTGAAGATATGGCACGTATTCTACCGATGCCAGTTATTGCAACCCGACCTGATGGTGTTTACATTCACGTATTGGCACCTACAATGAAAGCAAGCGGTGTTAAAGATTTGTTCTTCCCGATTTTACTCGGAGCGATGGTCGTATTCGGTACTATGCTTGGTTCTGTTGCTGACCGCGAGAAAGAAATCTATACCTTCTCTGCTCTTGGCTTAGCTCCGGCTCACGTTGCTACCCTATTCTTTGCGGAGGCGCTGGTTTATGCCTTCATTGGAGGTATGGGAGGATATCTCCTTGCCCAATCCCTGATGAAGATATTGATGGTTCTGCGCGACTTTGGATTAGTAAGCGTACCTGAGATGAATTATTCATCATTGAATGCTATTGTCACAATTCTTATTGTTATGTTAACAGTGCTTATTTCAGCAATTTATCCGGCATTCAAGGCATCACGTTCAGCTAACCCTGGCGTATTGCGCGCTTGGAAATCTCCTGTACCTGATGGCGATAATTTCCATATTGTTTTCCCATTCACTGTATCACAATATGACATCACCGGTGTTGTAAGTTTCTTGAAAGAACATTTCGAAAACTTCTCGGATACTGGTCTTGGTACATTTATGGCACAGGAAAGCAGTTTAATATTGGATGAAAGCAATCCGGGAATTAAATCAATTATCGCGTTAGCACCATTCGATCTTGGTGTTACTCAGACATTCGCACTACGCAGTACACCTTCAGAAATCCCTGGTATTGATGAAGTTATGATTGACCTGACACGTCTTTCTGGTCAACAGAAAGACTGGCAGCGATTGAATAAAGTACTGCTTGACGATTTACGCAAACAGTTCCTTATTTGGCGTGCATTACCTCAAGAAACTATGGAAATGTATCGACAGCAAACATTAGTAGCAATGAAAGAATATTCAGATAATAATAAATAAATCATTTTAATTTATAACAGGTGAACTGATGGCACAGGCAAACGAAAAAGTTAATATTCAGACAGAAAAAGTGGATAGCGAATTAGAGCAATTCCGCAATTTGATGTCGCCGCCGGATACTTTCGAGGACGGCTTTAACTGGAGAGCATTGGCGGGTGCATTATTTATCGCACTCATCATGGTACCCGGTGCAATTTATATGGGTTTGCTTGCAGGTAATGCAAGTATTGGACCAGCAGCGCAGTGGGTAACAGTTATTCTCTTCGTTGAAATTGCGCGTCGTGCCCAGCAACAATTAAAACAACAGGAAATCTATATTCTGTTTATTATGGCTGGTCTCGCAATGGGTGCGCCATTTGGTGGTTTACTATGGAACCAGTTCTTTGTAAACAGTGATGCTGCCGCTGCAATTGGTATTACCACTCAATTGCCATGGTGGTTTGCGCCAAGTCCGGATTCGCCATCGTATGCTGCTCGAACCTTTATGCATGCTGACTGGCTGCCGATATTAGGTATGATTACCTTTAACTTCATAGTTGGCAACCTGTCTTATATTATTCTTGGATATGGACTTTTTAGAATCGCCAGTGATGTTGAAAAACTTCCATTCCCAATGGCACCGATTCAAGCACAAGGTATCCTGGCTCTTGCTGAGGATGCTGGAGATAAAGATAAACAGGAATCTGGAGAATCATGGCGGTGGAGAGTATTTTCAATTGGTGGTGCTTTAGGATTGGGATTTGGCGCAATTTATTATTTGCTGCCGACTTTGACTGCTGCGCTCACCAATATGGCACCGTTATATATTTTCCCTATTCCATTTAAAGATTTAACATCGTTTACTAAATCATATTTGCCTGCTGTTCCAACTGGTATTAACTGGGATCTGGGATTGCCATTGTATGGTATGGTTATGCCATTCTTCGCAGTGTTAGGCAAATTCATAGGAATGGTATTAACTGTAATTGCAAATCCAATTTTATATAAGTTTCATATATTGCAAACCTGGAAACCGGGTGATGATACCATTGTTACTTCATATTCAAATTATTTAGACTTCTATTTTTCATTTTCGATTGGTTTGTTGTTATCAGTAGCAGCTTTTGGTTTCTTCCAGATTTACAAAAGTATGAAAAAGAAGAAACGTGAGGCTCATCCTGCAGAAGTAGCAGACATTACGATTAAAGCAAAGCAGCGTGGCGATATTAAGCCTCTATTCATAATAGCAACATATTTTGTTGTTACGATGATATATATATTAGTATCAGGTGCTCTAATTGGATGGCATACTGGTGTTATGATAGTATTGATTTTCTTCGGATTCATCTATACTCCGATAATCAGTTATGTTAACGCAAGGTTAGAAGGCACAATAGGTCAGTCAATTGAAATTCCATTCATTCGTGATGCGGCATTCATTTTGTCTAATTTTCAGGGAATTAAAGTGTGGTTTCTACCGATCCCGCAGAATAACTATGGTGGTATGACTGTTACATATCGTGTTTGCGAATTAACGGGTACGCGGTTTACCAGTTTATGGAAATCGCAGATTATTCTTTACCCTATCATTTTAGTTTCATCTTTCATGTATATGAACTTTATTTGGAGCCTTGCTCCGGTACCGTCGGCAGTTTACCCGTTTGCTAATAAAATGTGGGAATTGCAGGCAGCCCAGCAGTGTGTTATGTATTCTGCTACACTGGGCGAATATTCGAAGTTTCAGGATGCTTTCAGACCAGACTTCTTAGCATACGGGTTAAGTCTGGGTGGAATTATATTTGCTGGCTTCAGTGCAATTGGTTGGCCTATAATGCTGATGTATGGGATCGTGGGAAGTATTGGAGGTATGATGCATGACATATTTCCGCAATTCCTGGGTGCAATGATTGGCAGATTCTATTTCCATAAAAAGATGGGATTAACCTGGCTGCAATATGTTCCTATTGTTACGGCCGGTTATTCATGCGGTGTGGGTCTTATTACAACCCTTGGTATTGGTATTACCTTTATGAATAAAGCTGTAATTCAGCTTAATTTCTAACGCTATAAAATCGGGAGAATACCGTGGAAAATAATAATCAGGAAATCCTGTTTAAAATCAGAAATCTTAATAAAGAATTCAATATGGGTAAGATTTGTGTTAAGGCTCTCAGCGATGTAAGTCTTGATATATTTACAGGCGAATATCTATCAGTAATGGGGCCATCTGGTTCAGGTAAAAGTACTCTGTTCAATATGATTGGAGCACTTGATACCCCTACATCAGGAGAAATCACTGTTGCCGGTATAGACCTTACCCAATTAACATCAACCCAGTTAGCGTATTTCCGTGGCAATCATATTGGGTATGTATTTCAATCTTATAACTTGATTCATTCATACACTGCTATAGATAACGTTGCATTGCCATTGTTATTTAGTGGTATTGATTATGCAGATTCTGTTGCTCGCGCAAAAGATGTTCTTGAGAGGGTAGGGTTAGGACATAGAATGACTCATCGTCCGGATGAAATGTCTGGCGGTCAGCAGCAGCGCGTTGCTATCGCCCGTGCTCTTGCAAACCATCCGGCTATCATTCTTGCAGACGAACCAACTGCAAACCTTGACTCTATTACCGGTGAAGATATTATCAAATTGCTGAAAGAACTGTCTGTAGAAGAAGGCGTAACTGTTGTTACTGCAACACACGACCATAAAATGCTGGCTTCATCAGATAGAATAGTATGGATTAAAGACGGTATGGTTGATAGAATTCAGCTTAGAAGCGAATTAGAAATCGTTATAGGTGGTGTTCATTAGACTTGAATTTCTTATAAAGCGCGATTTTACATTGAAATCGCGTTTTTTTATCTCATTTAATACGATAAAATATATCGATATAATATTACTGATAAAGTTAAAGATTGTGAAAAGCAGTACAATCTCGAAAAAGACAAAGCAAATAGGAAATCGTGAAAAAAATCGTAAATAATTTTCAAAATCGGTATAATATTGTTTACACCCCTAAAATTTTGTGTTTATAATCATTAGTGACAAATTTCACGATATTGGGGGATTTAGTTAATGTCAACCCATAGTTGTAATTGTGCCCAGGATAAAATAGCAGAAATTGTTGCTAAGTTTCCAGGGGGCAGACGAGAAACTCTCATTCCATTACTACAAGCAGTACAGGAAGAGTTCGGCTTTTTACCGGAAGAATCATTAGGTGATATCGGCAAACATTTGGGTATTGCTACTGCAAAAGTTTACGGTGTTGCTACCTTCTATAATCAATTCAGATTAAAACCAGTAGGCAAACATATTGTTCGCGTATGTCGGGGTACTGCATGTCATGTTCGTGGTTCTAAATTGCTTCTGGATACATTCGCCGGTGAATTAGGCGTAAAACCCGGCGACACTACCCCAGACGGAGAGTTTACTTTAGAAACAGTAGCATGTCTTGGCGCTTGTTCAATTGCGCCAGTTGTAACAGTTGACGATGATTTTCATGGCGCAGTACCAACTCGAAACGTCGGGAAAATCATTAAGAAATATCGCGATAAATAAGGGAGCGCATAAAAGATGTCTATTGCTTATACATTATTAGATCCATGTTGTACAAAATGTACGCACAATGAAGAAAATCCCTGTGTTAAATATATTGATTGCCGCAAATCAGGGCCATTATGCCATGAAGATGCTGAATGCAGTGCAAAGTTGAATAAAGCACGTAATGTAGCAATGCATATTCAGGAAAAGGCCATAATTTATGTCGGTGCAGGTACATGCGGCTTAGCTTCCGGTATGGATGGTGTTTTACCTGCATTAAATAGCAAGCTTAAAGAATATAGCTCAGCAGTAGAAATTAAGGAAGTTGGTTGTTTTGGCCTTTGCCATCGCGAACCGATGATGGATATTAAAAAGCCTGGTCGTCCTCGACTTTGTTTTGATGGTGTAAGTATTGATAAAGCTCTTACTATAATTGACAAATATTTAATAAATGATGAAATTCCTGTTGATATGGTAATGGGTTATATTGATTCGCCAGACGCAGCATCAGATAGTCCTGAATATAAAATGCCTAAATTGCATGATATGCCAATGCTGCAAAAACAACGCAGAATTGTATTACAAAATTGCGGCATTATCAATCCTGATTCATTATCTGAATATATTGCTCGTGGCGGGTATACTGCTTTATCAAAAGCACTGGCAGCTAAAGATGATGGCCAGATGGTGCTGGATGAAGTATTAAAGAGTGGACTGCGCGGTCGTGGCGGCGGTGGATTCCCGACTGGCAAAAAATGGCAATTAACCCGCATGCAGAAGAATACCCCAAAATATTTAGTATGCAATGCGGATGAAGGCGATCCCGGTGCATTTATGGACCGTTCAGTTTTAGAAGGTGATCCTCATCGTGTTATCGAAGGGATGCTTCTTGCTGCTATGGCTATCGGTGCTACTTATGGTTATATTTACTGCCGTGCTGAATATCCATTGGCTATAAAACGTGCCTTGTATTCCATTGAACAGTTAGAAAAAGTCGGTTTGCTGGGTGATAATATTCTTGGCAGCGGATTCTCTTTCCATTTGAAATTAAAACAAGGTGCCGGCGCATTTGTTTGTGGTGAAGAAACCGCACTGCTGGCTTCTATTGAAGGAAAACGTGGTATGCCAAGGGTTCGACCACCATATCCCGCACAAAGTGGTTTGTGGGGTCAGCCAACCTGTATCAATAACGTAGAAACATTCGCAAATGTCGCTGCAATTATTGATAATGGCGGTGAGTGGTTTGCTTCGGTAGGGACAGAACGAAGCAAAGGCACCAAGGTATTCGCATTAACTGGAAAAATAAAGAATGGCGGTCTGGTAGAAGTACCAATGGGTATGAGTATCAGAGAAGTAGTTTTTGATATCGGTGGTGGTATCTTGGATGATAAACCATTTAAGGCTGTACAAATTGGCGGTCCATCAGGTGGATGCTTGCCTGACCATTTGATGGATACTCCAGTTGATTATGATAGTTTAATTGCAGTTGGAGCGATGATGGGATCCGGTGGTCTGGTTGTTATGGATGAAAATACCTGCATGGTTGACCTGGCGCGCTTCTTTATGGAGTTCATCCGCAATGAATCCTGCGGAAAATGCATTCCTTGCCGCGAAGGCACTACCAGAATGTTGGAAATATTGGAAAGAATTGTACGACCTTATCGTGATGAAGATACAAACTCAACCCTTGAACGCTTCAAATCAATAACTTTACTTGAAGAATTGGCGCCGGTAATTAAAGACACATCTCTTTGTGGTTTAGGCCAGACGGCTCCCAATCCGGTATTATCAACACTTCGATATTTCCGTGATGAATACGAAGCGCATGTATTTGAACGCAAATGTCCAGCAGGCGCTTGCCGTTCCTTAATGACATTTACTATCGATGCTGATAAATGCAAAGGCTGCACATTATGTGCACGTAATTGTCCTGCTAACTGCATTAGTGGTGACGTTAAGAAACCTCATGTAATTGATGAGAATAAATGCTTACGCTGCGGTGTCTGTGTAGATACCTGTCATTTTGACGCAGTTATTGCGCGATAATGGAGAATAAAATGCCAGAAAATATTAGCTTAACTATAAATGGTCAGCAAGTAGCTGCAAAGTCGGGACAAACCATATTGCAAATATGCCGCGATAATAGTATCGATGTTCCAACACTCTGTTACATGTCAAATCTTTTCCCCAGCGGTGCTTGCCGCATGTGTGTGGTAGAAGTTGACGGTGCCAGTGGTTTAGTACCCAGTTGCGCATTCCCTGCCGCAGATGGCCAGGTTGTACATACTCACAGTCAGCGCGCAAGACAGGCCCGCAAAGCGATTGTAGAGTTATTGCTTGCCAATCATCCGCAGGAATGTTTAAACTGCGTACGCAGCGGTAATTGCGAATTGCAGAAACTGGCACATGACCTGGGTTGCCGTGAAGAGAGATATGAAGGCGCAAAACGAGAACATCAAATTGATGCCAGTTCAGTATCTTTAATACGCGACCCGGAAAAATGCATTTTATGCGGTCGATGTGTACGTGTTTGCGAAGAAGTTCAAGGTGTATCTGCCATTGACTTTACAAAGCGTGGTTTCCAAACTGTTATTATGCCTGCATTTGATGCATGTCTGGGAGATACCAGTTGTGTTAATTGCGGTCAATGCATATTAGTATGTCCTACAGGCGCATTACGCGAACAAAGCTCATTAAAAGAAGTTTTGGATGCCATGAATGATCCTGAAAAAGTTGTCATTGCCCAGGTAGCTCCAGCTATACGTGCAACAATAGGTGAAGAGTTTGGGATGCCGGCAGGCAGCAGGGTAACCGGAAAATTAGCTGCCGCATTACGACGTGCTGGTTTTGATAAGGTGTTTGATACTGACTTTGCCGCTGACCTTACCATTATGGAAGAAGGCAGTGAATTAGTATCCAGACTGACAAAAGGCACTGGACCAATGCCAATGATTACCTCCTGTTCGCCGGGTTGGGTAAAATATATCGAACATTATTATCCTGAATTATTGGATCACTTATCAACGGCAAAATCACCGCACATGATGTTGGGTACATTGCTGAAAACATATTATGCAGAAAAAATGGGAATTGATCCTGCTAATATGGTGGTAGTATCCATTATGCCATGCACTGCAAAGAAATTTGAAGCGCAGCGCCCTGAAATGATGGATAGCGGATACCAGGATGTAGATTATGTGCTGACAACCCGTGAAACTGCACGTTTGATTAAATCAAGCGGGATTACTTTTGAAAATCTACCTTCTGAAGATTTTGATGAAGCATTCGGCACTGGTTCTGGTGCTGCGGTTATATTCGGTACAACCGGTGGTGTTATGGAAGCAGCATTGCGCACTGCTAATTTCTTGTTAACCATGCCCACCGCTGATGTTCCTGATATAGTAACACCTGAAATGTTGGGAAAGGTCGACTTTACTCCTGTACGTGGTTTAGAAGGCGTGAAGGAAGCGACAGTTGACCTTAATGGTGTAGTATTGAAGGTTGCAGTAGCACATGGTTTGTTAAATGCGAAAATAATAGTTGAGCAGATTGCCAAAGGTACATGCGAATATAATTTCATTGAGATTATGGGGTGTCCCGGGGGATGTATCGGCGGTGGCGGAAGTCCGATGCCGACAAATACCGATATTCGCAAAAAACGCATGGCAGCAATTTATAACGAAGATGAATCGCTGACCTTGCGCGCGTCACATGACAACCCGATAATAAAGCAGATTTACGCAGAGTTCTTAGGTGCACCGTTAAGTCATAAATCTCATGAGTTATTGCATACATCATATACCAAGCGCGAAATATAAGGAGAAATGAAATGCGAGTACAAGAAACCGTTACTGGTACTATCTTGATAATAGATAAGAATGAACGTTTACCACGTGAGAAATCTGTATTTGAAGATGCTGGATTCACAGTTATCACAGCTATTAATTCTGAAGATGGAATTAATAAAGTGCGTGAGTTTCATCCTGATGTAGTGATATCTGAAGTAATGCTCGAAAAAGCAGATTCAGGTTTCGTTTTAGGTTATAGAATGAAACAAGACGATGAACTGAAAGAAATTCCTCTAATTTTGTTAAGTTCAATTTTTGCACAAACCGGTAAAATATTCGACCTTAGCAGTCCGGAGTCTCGCCGCTGGATTAAAGCTGATTTATACCTCGAAAGACCAGTAGCACCTGATAGGTTGCTTGCAAAAGTAAAGTCATTTATTATTCAGTCCCGCAAACAGTAAAATAAAACTCCCCTGCAAAAAATGCAGGGGAGTTATGTTTTATCTCTTACCGTAAGTATATGCTTCATCATACATGGCGATAATATTTTCAATCGGTGTATTTGCCTGCATATTATGGCATGATGCTAAAATGTATCCGGTATTGTCACCGGCAAGTACGTCTATATTTTTCCTGACCTCTGCCCGTACTTCATCAGGTGTTCCAAATGGAAGTATAGATTGATTTTCTACTGCACCGTGAAATGTTATTTGATTTCCATATTTTGCCTTTAATTCTACAACATCCATTCCTGGACAATTCCATTGCACGGGATTTAATACATCAATACCCATCTCAATTAAATCTGGAAGGAATTCGGACATAGCACCATCATCATGGTGAAAAACTTTTATACCAAATTCTTTGCATAAATCTATACATCGCTGCATGTAAGGTTTATAGAATTCCCTGAATGTATTCATTGAAATCAATGGTCCAGCCTGCGAACCGAGATCGTCAGTTACCTGGGCAAGGTCAATTAATCCATCACATGCTTCAAACATTTTTCGATGATAACTTATAAAAGAATCGCATATTTTATTTAATAAATAGTGGGTGAATTCTTCATCTTCGTGCGGATCAATTAATGCATTTTCCATCCCGCGCAGTAAAGTGTGGTAATAAAGCATAGCCATGTATCCGCATTGTATTATTTTATTTTCGCGTTGTTTCTTCGCATTTTCACGCATGTTGCTGTAGCTGAACCAATCAGCCTGCGGCCAGTTAAATTTTTCTAAATCTTCAATAGTAGTTGCTTCTGCCAACGGAAAGTATGATTGTTCATAATATTCACCGGATTCAAATGTCTGTTTTTTATGCCTGCATCCCCAAATGTCTGCGTATTCATCCGGACCACATATAGGCAAAGTCGGGCCTATATATTCAGCCCCGATACCACCCATACCATCAATATGCAATTCTTGAATAATTTTTTCTGAACTGCCAAAATGTTTCTCCAACTTTTTCCATACTTCAGGTGTTGCCCAAATATCAGTAGGTACTCTGTCGTATGGTTGATGATTTATAGCAGCCAGCATTCTTTCGCGAGAGTTCATGAAGTTCTCCTTTTGATTTCTTCATACTATTCTTTGATGGTTATCTATTTCCTTTTGATATGGTCTTGATATTGAAAAAATGTAAATATATTATGGGCAAATATTATACCAGAAATGGATTTAAATTAAAAATTAAATGTCTAATATTACCCGATTAAAAAATGTTTTACCTTCCCGCATCATATGCAATGCCTTCAATGCATCATCTAATTGGTATCGGTGAGTAATCATATTTTTTACATTTAATTTACTTTCTGAGATGGCTTGAAGTGTAGCCGCCCATTCATTATATGGTTCCAGTGTGCTGTTCCACGTGCCATGAATAGTTAATTCTTTACGCAATAATTGAGACACTATAGATCGTTCTATCAAGACATCTTTTGAAGGATTGCCCAGTAATAATATTCGACCATTTTTAGCGGTGAATTTTATTACTTGTTGATAAATCGCCGGTGCACCGGTTCCCTCAACTGCCACATTAAACTTTCTATCTTTTAAAACTTCTTCAATCGAAGTCTCCATACTGTTGATGTACTCAGCATCTGGTACAATTTTTCTACCGGCATTTAATTTGTCATTTGAAATATCTGCCAATACTACGTTTGATGCACCAAATATGAATGCCCATTGCGCCATCATTAGTCCAATAGCCCCGGCACCGAATATTAACACCGAGTCGCCAGTAGTTACTTTAACATTGCGCATGCCATGTTGTGCTACTGATGCTGGTTCACAAAGTGCTGCTTCGGCAGCAGAAACACCGTCAGGTGCTGGCACAATATTCCAATATGGTACTTTAATATATTCTGCAAAACCGCCATCACAACGGGAACCGAAATAATTGTAGCTATCGCATTGCTGAAATCGCTGTTCTAAACATGAAGGGCATTTTCGGCATGGCAATAATGGGTAGATAGCAGCTATTTGACCAATTTTATATGGACAATTATTTCCAGTTTCAATAATTTCTCCAGCGAACTCATGACCGGGAATTAATGGAAACGAATATGTTCCGTCTTTAAATACGCGACTAATATCAGAACCGCATACCCCGGCAGCATTTATCTTAATTATACAGGCTTCTTCGCCTTTTATTAATGTTGGTGTCGGCACATTTTCAATTCGCAAATCATCTATTGCATGTAAAACAGCAGCTTTCATTATTTCCCCATTATATTTTACTTATCGCATCTTTCCAGTAGTTGATAGATGAGGTAAAATCTTCGATAACTCGATAATCATTCGGCCAGCGTTCGCGATGACCCAATTCAAGAATTAATGAGCAGTCAGTACAACCCATTTTTGTTAATGTGTTTAACACTTCATCTGCTTTTATCCGACCTTTTTCATTATGTTCAGGGGTAAAAGGCACATGTCCCATGCCGGCTTTATATGACTGTTTCAGGTGGATGGTAGGCGATTCATGAGCAAAGGCGCGCAGCCAGGCATGCGGGTCGGTATCATCAGGATTGTCAGACTGTAAATCGCCATGATCGACATCAAGACATATTTTCATCGGTATAGCAATATTCTTATTGGCTTCTGTTATCATGTAACGGGTTTCTTCAATAGTTCCGGCAAATTCGCGCGGCACAGACATCGGCTCAAAATAGACATATTTCAATCCTTTTCCAGCGCCATATTCTGCGACTTTCTCCCAGTTGCGAAAACCTTCCTGCATCATTGCCATTCTGCGCGCAGGATCATTATTATCATTAAAAGATAATATGCCAAAATGGCTTCCCGTTGCTTCTGCTCCCATAATAATTGACATATCGACCATCGTTTTAAAACATTCAACCCAAATTTTTCTTTCTTCCGGGTCTGGCGAAGTTAAATGGTTTAATCGGGTCCAGGCGTCAGTAAAGGTTTGCTGTATCCAGATTCCTTTGTTATCGCATAATCTCCGAATTTCTTCTGCTTTGTGTAATACATAGTCTCGCGGCCAAAACGGATTTAGTAAAGTTACTGTAAATTGAATAACATCTACTTTAAAATCATCTGCTACAATTTTTGTCCAGATATCAGGTTCTGGATATCTATTAACTGCAAATCCGGTATTCACGCCAATTCGAAACATTAAATTACCTCTTATTTATTCTCCGGTGCTTATTAAATCTGTTAATGGACTGCTTGCTGTTGCGTATAATTTTTTTGGTATCCTGCCGGCTTCAAACGCTAATCGACCGCCATCAGTAGCTAATCGCATAGCTATTGCCATTTTGACAGGATCTTTGGCCTGGGCAATTGCTGTTTGCATTAATAGCGCCTGCACGCCAAGTTCCATGGCAAATGCAGCGTCACTGGCAGTGCCTACACCTGCGTCTACCAAAACAGGAACTTTCGCATGCTCAACGATGATTCTTATATTATATGGGTTGCGAATACCCAGACCACTGCCAATAGGGGCAGCAAGCGGCATAACAGCAGCACAGCCAAGGTCTTCTAATTTTCGGCAGACAATAGGGTCGTCAATGCAATATGGCATTACGATAAACCCATCATTAACTAATTCTTTAGCCGCTTTAAGCAATTCTTCATTATCTGGAAATAAAGTTTTCTCATCACCGATTACTTCCAACTTCACCAGATTAGTTTCCAATGCTTCTCGTCCAAGCTGGGCAGTTAAAACAGCATCTTTGGCAGTATAACATGCAGCAGTATTTGGCAATATCGTAAGTTTTTTTTCTTTAATATATTCATAGACATAAGAGAACTCCGGTTTTGCCGGATCCATTCGTCTGATGGCAACAGTAACAATTTCTGCACCACTGGCATTAATGGCAGCAGCCATGATTTCCGGGGTTGGATATTTTGCAGTACCTACTAAAAGTCTGCTGGTGAACTCTTTATCTGCGATTTTCCATTTTGACATGATGTTTTCTACCTCTTTTTTACCCACCGGCAACAGCGCGAATAATTTCTACTCGGTCGCCTTCACATAATATTGTTGTTTCATGGGTTGATTTTTTTACTACTTTATCATTGCATGCTACGGCGGTGCCGGCAGTTGGTATATTATTTATTGCCAGTAATTGAGCAACAGTACTGTTATCAGCTATTTCGATTTCTTTTCCATTTAAAACAATTTTCATATTTATGCTCCAGGAACTTTACCTGCTTTATACTTACCATCAGCGAATCTATTTATATTAAATAGTGCGATAATGTCAGGTGTTGAACCGGATATTATTAATTCAGCGATTGTTTGTGAAATTACCGGTGTTAATAGTAAGCCATTCCTGAACATTCCGGTTGCCATAATATAGCCAGCAAGGCTGGTATAACCCAGAATCGGGTGATTGTCAGCGGAACCAGGACGCAATCCAGCCCAGGTTTCTATGATAGTGCATTTATCCAGATTTGGCAGCAGCTCTTTTGCACCGCTTAATAATTTATGTATTCCCCACACAGAGTTTGATTTGTTAAATCCAACTTCTTCCATTGTTGCCCCTAAAAATAATCTGTTGTCATGACGGGGAACCATATAACTGCGCGGTGACCTGATTACGTGATTTAAAAATGTTGGTGTTGGCAATTCAATTGCCATCATTTGTCCGCGAACTGGAAAGACAGGTGGTCGTAATGTTTCATCTGGTACGTCGATTGTAGCAGACCAAGCTCCAGCGGTGTTTATTATTATATTCGCAGTGTAATCACCGATTATCGTTGAAACGCCACTTGCTTTGCCATTATCACTATTTATCTTTATTACCTGTGCACCATTAACAATATCAACGCCACGTATTCTACAGGCTTTTTCTAATGCAGGTACCAGTAATCTATTTTCAACATGCCTATCACCTGGAAGATACATGCCACCACGCACTAATTGACTGAGTTCAGGTTCTTTACTTCGTGCTTCATCACCAGTTATCCATTCAACTTCTAACCCGTCATTTTTTTGCAATTGATAAGTACGACGAAATTCGGCTTCATCTTCATCGGTTACAGCAAGAGCCATTGTACCGGCTTCGCGATGGTAGCATTTAATACCGGTTTCCTCTTCTACATCTGCGCGATAAGCCGGATACCTTCGATTGCTTTCTATGCATAGTTTCTGAAAAGCACCTTCGCTCAACTCACCTTGTGGTGCAAGCATACCAGCAGAAGCCCATGAAGCTTCGCGACCGGGTTGATGACGTTCCAAAATACGAACATTCAGTCCATTACCCGCTAATTCACGGGCAATGCTCATGCCAATAATTCCGCCACCTAAAATTAATATATCAGAAGATTTCATTAGTAGTCTTTCGGTGTTTATTTTCGAGTTAATTTTACCGTATAGTAAGATTAGAATCAAGGAAAAATCGGCAGAAACCATGATTTCTGCCGATTTTAATGATATTATTCAGATAAATTTAATTTGTGATATTAGCTTGAACAAATTTATACCCAAGTGCTTTAATTCCAGCAACAGTTGTTTTTAAGTAACTGATATCAACGAACCAGTGGAAATAGAAACCTGACATTGAATCTCTAACAGCCATATTCTTTCTTGCTCTTTCAATTAAATCGGCAGGAAATTGCGGTCCTTGATATGGACCGCCAAGAGTATCAATATATCCAAGGTTTTCAGGGCTGCGGAAGAAACCGAATTGATCTTTTTGAGTTACATACGGCAACACTTGTTGTAATAGATATGTACTTCCATCTGCTCCGTTTGCAAATGATAAACCGCGGTCTACACTCACTTTATATAATTTTATAAAAGCTTTATAGTCATCAGATGATGCTATATAATGCGGGGTGTTCCAAGCAATACAATTCCATCCTTGCTTTGCACATATTTGTTGACCGGTTTTAATTCTATTTAATGCCCATGCTGTACTATCTTCTGGTACAGGGCCATTAAATACCTGCATTCCAGCAGAATCTAAAGTCATTCTATAAAACTCGAAATCGTCTCCAGTCACTCCATTATATGGATTTAGGATGTTGCTATATTGATGAGTGTATCCGTGTTGTATAAGTTTTCCACCTTTATTTAAGCAATAGTTGATAGCTTTAATAAATTGAGTATTTCCTTCTATTTTCACTGTTGTTGGCACACCATTAGTATATTCACCAAGCGGGTCGCGAAATTCCGGGATAATACAAATACCGAAAGGAACTTTTTCAGAATACAGATAATCTGCAATGGCTTTCAGGTAAGAAGGCGGGGTATCAGGATGGACATCTTCAATTCGAACGAAAGCTTTATGAACTGTCGTATGAGGTATACCGAAAAATTCATGGAATATATCAGCCAATACCCAACCGCGATCTGCCATATAGGCATACATGAATGGATTATCACCTATAAACCATAAATTATTGCCTTTTACAGCATAAGGTACTGTTGCACCTTGAGCATTTTCAGCAGTTGCCAAAACAGTCGCAATTGAAGAATCTAAGACATCAACAACAGTAATTGTTGGGTCGTATTGTGATTTTGCTAATTTATAACCTTTAAAATTGATATTTGGATAACCGGATGTATCTATACCACGGTAACGTATACCAAATTTCCCTTCGAATGCAGAATTATATGATGACCAATCCGGGGCAACTGCAACCTTCCACAGATTATAACCAAGCCACATAACTGGCTTGGTTGTTATTAAGATATCATCTTTAAATGCCTGGGGTAATGGGGTATCATACAATGCGCCATAATAAATGATTGAATCATAATTCAAATAATCATTTTTTTGATAGCTTTCAACTGGTTTACGAACAGTTGTAACATCAAAATGAGATATCATATTCGTTAATTGGACAGAATAAAGAGCACCCATCCATCCAAAATCACCAGTTGAATCATAAAGTATCAGTGTTGATTTTCCCGTGGCAGACGAGTCTGGGATAGAAGTTGCGGTTGCGAATATACCTGCAGACTTATTAACAGATTTTCCTTTTAATTTAATTACACGATTTGAAATAAAATCATTTTGCGATATATTTTTTGCAAGTAATGTGCTTCCTATTGTAGATGGTGTAGAATAAATAGCTCTGCCAGCAGGAGGAAATAATAGCGATATTATTCCTGATGCAATTAATAGCACCACGAATAACATAACCGGAAAGGTTTTTATCTTCATTACATAATTCTCCTATAACATAATTCCATATAATTCCATAAATGTATAGAAATCAAGTATTTTTTTTTAATATTTTTTTTCATGATAAATGTCATAGCAGTTAGTGATATAATAAAGTATAAATAGACACGAAGCAAAAAAGGAGAAAGTATATGTCAATGTTTTGTTATCAGTGCGAACAAGCTGCTAAAGGCAGTGGATGCACGATGGTTGGGGTCTGCGGTAAATCACCTGATGTTGCTGCTATGCAGGATTTATTAATCTACGGCGTCAAAGGGTTGGCAATGTATGAACATCGCAATATCCAACTGGGTATTGGTGATCGAGTAACAGGCTTATTTATCGTTGAAGTATTATTCACTACAGTTACCAACGTAAATTTCGATGTTAATAGCCTGGCAACTATTGCATTAAAAGTAGCACAAATGCGAGACAATGCTAAAGTGCGTTATATTAATGCATATAAAGTAAAAAATGGCAGCGAACCTGTTGAATTAGGTGGTCCAACAACATGGCAGCCTGGCGAATCTGTTGCTAAAATGATTGCACAAGGCATGAAAGTAAGCATTCAAGCTGAACAAACTCAATTTGGCGATGATGTTACCGGATTGCGCGAATTAATTATTTATGGTTTAAAAGGCACAGCCGCTTACGCAGATCATGCTTATGTTTTAGGACAGGAAGATGACAGTGTATATGCATTCTTTGCTGAAGCATTGAATTTTATTGCTGAAGAAAAGCATGACTTGAATGAATTAGTTGCCATGACTTTGAAAGTTGGCGAAGTTAACCTGAAGGTTATGGAATTGCTTGATGCTGCTAATACTGGTACTTATGGTCATCCAAGTCCTACCAGTGTTCGGGTAACACCAGTTGCAGGCAAGGCTATTTTAGTCAGTGGTCATGATTTGTTAGATTTGAAGATTTTACTGGAACAAACAGAAGGCAAAGGTATCAATATATATACCCATGGCGAAATGCTGCCGGCACATGGTTATCCTGAATTGCGTAAACATTCACACCTGGTAGGGAATTATGGCGGCGCATGGCAAGACCAGGCAAAAGAATTTGATGTATTCCCAGGTGCAATCCTGATGACTACAAACTGTATTCAAAAACCGCGTGATACTTATCATAACAGAATATTTACTACCGGTTTAGTACAATGGCCGAATGTTACTCATATATCTGCAGAAAAAGATGGCAGCAAAGATTTTTCAGCCGTTATTGACGCGGCGTTAATGTCACCAGGTTTTACTGCTGATGAAGCTGAACATACAATCATGGTTGGATTTGGTCATAATGCAGTGTTAGGGGTTGCCCCTGTTGTTATTGATGCTGTAAAAACCGGTAAAATCCGCCATTTCTTCCTGGTGGGTGGTTGCGATGGTGCAAAGAGCGGTAGAAATTATTATACCGACTTTGCTACTTCTGTACCTGATGATTGCGTCATTCTCACATTGGCTTGTGGCAAGTTCCGTTTCAACAAATTGCCATTTGGCGATATCGGCGGCATCCCACGTTTACTTGATATCGGACAGTGCAATGATGCATATTCAGCGATTAAGATAGCTGTTGCTCTTGCTGATGCTTTCGGAATCAGTGTCAATGAGCTGCCATTGTCGATGGTATTGTCATGGTATGAACAGAAAGCGGTTTGTATCTTGCTGACATTACTGCATCTTGGCATTAAAGATATCCGTCTTGGTCCAAGTTTACCGGCATTCATAACCCCGGCTGTACTTGATGTATTGGTACAAAACTTTAATATTATGCCAATCACCACACCAGAAGCAGACCTGAAAGCGATTTTAGGCTAATCAAATAAAACCCGCAGAGATGTTGCTAACGTTTCTGCGGGATTTTTTTGTCTTTTCTAATGAGTTGTGATATTAAATCAGTTCTGCCAACAGATTCCAAAGCGAGTTTTGCTGTTTTGCTGAACTCTTCTTTATGACACAGCAATATTGCACGTTGATATGATTTTTCTTTTTCAGTTCTTGCAACATATAATTGTTCGCCAGTTATCGGATCAATGCCGGTATAATATATTGACGCAGCTATTGTTAGTGGTACCGGATAATAATCCTGAACTTGTTCCGGTCTGATATTTTCTCGTTGCAGAAATAATGCTAAATCAATCATATCATTAAGAGTGCATCCGGGATGACCACTGATAAAATAACCAACCAATTCAGATTTTCCGCCACATTCATTATATTTATTTACAAATCGCTGGTATACTTCAACACCAGGTTTTCTCATAACTTGCAATACCTTTGTTGAAATATGTTCCGGGGCGATTTTTAATCTTCCGCTGATATGGTGCTTTGCCAGTTGGCGCAAATATTCACCAGATTCATCTGCCAGCAGCAAATCGAACCGTATGCCGCTGCTGATAAATAAATGTTTCACTCGTGGCATCTTGCTTGCTGCTTGCAATAACTTAACAGCATGAATGTGGTTAGTATTTAAATTTTTGCATATATCAGGAAACAGGCATGTTCGGTGAGTACAACCAGCTTTCCCTTTCCGGCATCCGGTACGGTACATATTAGCAGTAGGTCCGCCAAGGTCTGTTATAGTTCCGTGAAAATCAGAATGTTTTGTTAATCGGGTTATCTCTTTAAGAATATTATCTTGCGATCTGCTGCTGATAACTTTGCCTTGATGCGCGCCAATTGCACAAAATGCACATCCACTATAACATCCACGATGTGTGGTGATACTATCTTTTATCATTGTATAAGCTGGAATATTTTGCCCCGAATAAGCGGGGTGGGGGGAACGGGTAAAAGGCAGATTGTAAACAGCATCTATCTCTTCTTCAGTTAGTGGTGAGGATGGCGGGTATACGATAACAGAGCGATCCCCATGTGATTGTATAAATGTTTTGTCAAATGGACTGGTGAATATTAATTGCGACATCTGGTTATACGCTAATTTCCCAATGTCTGATTTAACGCTGACAGCGTTAAAATCAGGCAATATGACTACATCATCATGAATATCAGCGTTAGCAATAATATGTGATGTACCGGGTATTCCTGTTAATGGTTGATTATTGCTTAATCGCGACATTGTCATCGCTAATGCTCGTTCTGCCATGCCATATATTAATATTTCAGCTTTTGTATCAAAAAGAATTGCGCGTTTAACTTTATCCTGCCAATAATCATAATATGCAAATCTGCGTAATGATGCTTCAATGCCACCGAGAATTATTGGCACATCTTTATATGCCTGTTTTGCCATTGCGCTATATACGATAGTTGCATTTGCCGGTCTATTGCCGGATTTACCACCGGGAGCATAATCGTCGTCGCTTCTTGGACGACGCATGATAGTTTGCCGCATTAGGTTGCTATCCAGATTCCCCGCTGTTATACCCCAGCACAATCGCGGTTTGCCAAGTAGTTTAAAAGCATTAACATCATGATAATCTGGACTCGAAATAATTCCAACACGATAACCAAGCCATTCAAGAAATCTACCAATGATTGCTGCACCAAAAGAAGGATGGTCAACATAAGCATCGCCAGATATTAGAATCACATCACAATAATCCCAACCGCGAAGCTGCATTTCTTCCCAACTCATTGGTAACGGTCTATCAAGAACCTGAATATTTACACTGGTACGCCAGCATTTATCAGTAATCGGCAATTGTTTAATCACGAATTAATTATATCAAATTAGACAAAGTTCTGTTATTTAACAAAGTAAAAGATTATTTGTCATAATTATATCTATTCAAAATATGTTTTTTACGGTAAAATAAAAGTGTCAGTGAGATTTCACAACTATTTAATGGTTTTGTCATAGCGCTGTAACCTGCGCGTAGTAGTATTCATTCATCACACCTGGCGCGTGAGGTATTAATTTTGAAGACCTTATTTACAGCTTTATTTGCGGCAACCGGTCTAAACCAGACAGACCCAAATCTATTATTAGTAGGTTTGTGTCTGGTGTTGTCTTGCATATTATCTCTTCTATTTACACCTATATCCATCAAATTAGCACATCGTTATGGCGTATTAGACGCACCCGGAGAAAGGCGTGTCCATAAACATCCAATCCCAAGATGGGGTGGTTTAGCGATGGGTGCTGCGTTTATTGTCAGCATATTTCTCATTACACCTTTGCGGCAATGGCTTACTGAAGCAAATATGATTAATACCCGAGTCGTTGGAATTGTCGTAGGCGGGATGTTAGTAACCATACTTGGTGCTGTTGATGATAAATATTCAGTGTCACCGAAAGTTAAATTGTTGGGGCAAATAATTTGTGCGGCAGTAATGGTTATCTGTTTTAATGTACGACCATTGGTGATTTTTGATTTTGATTTAACGAATAATCACAATTTAGAACTATACAGCTATATTATCGGAATAATATGGGTTGTAGCAATTACAAATACTATTAATTTAATTGATGGTTTAGATGGATTAGCGGCGGGTACATGTGGTATAGTAGCAATGACATTCGTTACTATTGCTATGATAACGCGAGAAGCCACTGGTGAGGCAATGCTGGCGGCAGCATTAGCAGGAGTTTGTTTAGGTTTTCTACGTTATAATTTTAATCCTGCAAAAGTTTTCATGGGAGATGCAGGAAGTCATTTCCTCGGATTTACTATAGCAGGTTTATCGTTGTTGCATAATTGGAAGGTTGCAACAGGAGTTGCATTCGCGGTTCCAATATTAGTACTGGCAGTTCCAATTTTCGATACCTTATTTGCAATAATACGTCGCGCATGGCGGCATCAGCCTATTTTTAGTGCTGATAAAGGTCACTTGCATCATAGGTTGCTGGCTTTAGGAATGAATCAGCGCCTGGTAGTATTAACAATTTACTTGCTGACTGCAGTATGTTGCATAGTTGCAGTATTTTTAGCTCGCGGTCGTATGCCGCAATAATAAACAAAAGGAATTATTTTTATGCCAAAAACTGTGGTATGTGTGGTCGGGACACGTCCTGAAGCTGTAAAGATGGCACCAGTTATACGCGCTTTGCATGACTCGCCTGATTTTATCTGTAAAGTTGTACTTACAGCCCAGCATCGTGAAATGCTGGATCAGGTAATGCGACAATTCGAATTAAAGGGTGATGCCGATTTAGATATCATGTCTCCTCGCCAGACTTTACTGCAAATTACCACTCGTGCTTTAGAGGGATTAGATATAGTTTATGCAGAATTAAAACCTGATATCGTACTGGCTCAAGGCGATACAACAACAGTATTTGCAGCGGCATTAACCGCATTTTACGCGCACATTCCATTTGCTCATGTAGAAGCCGGACTGCGTACATTTAATAAATATTCGCCATTCCCCGAAGAAATGAATCGCCGCCTTGCTGGTGTATTGACTGACATTCATTTTGCCCCGACTCCAGAAAGTGCAGCTAATCTGGTGCGTGAAGGATATAAAGATAATATTTATATAACCGGAAATACTGTGACAGATGCTTTGATTTGGGCGGCAGAACGCGGAAAATTGCCGGAAGATTTAAAATGGATTGACACTATTACCGGTCCATTAATTTTAGTTACAGCACATCGTCGCGAAAACTGGGGAGAACCATTAAGGCAGTCATGCCTGGGAATGTTGGATTTAATAGAAAAAGTTCCTAATGCACATTTAATATATGCAGTTCATAAAAATCCTGTAGTACAGGAAATAGCGAAAGAAATTTTAGGAAATCACCCTCGGGTAAAATTAATCGACCCGCCTGATTATTTTGATTTTATTCAGATTATGAAACGTGCACGTTTAATTTTGACAGATTCTGGTGGTATTCAAGAAGAAGCACCAAGTTTGGGTGTACCAGTTTTAGTTTTACGGGATACAACTGAAAGGCCTGAAGCAATTGTCGCCGGTGTAGCGAAGTTAATTGGCCCAATTCGTGAGAAAATAGTCGAAGAAGGCTTGCCTTTATTAATTGATAATGCAGCACATGCGAAAATGGCACGCGCGGCTAACCCGTATGGTGATGGGAAAGCATGTGCGAGAATTGTTGGAATACTCAAATATTTCTTTGAAATGTCGAAAGAAATACCAGAAAACTTTAAAGTTTAGAAAACTGTAAAAATATGCCAAAAACAAATCTGTCACAAGAAGAAATTGATAAAATATGTGCTGAAAATAACCCGATGTTTTCCATCGGGTGGTGGCGCATGGTGGTAAAATATCTATTTTATGCTTTCGTCGCGATATTCATATATTTAATCTTTAAAAATTATCTTCATATTGCTGCCACAGTATTTTTAATGGCAGCGGTGTTGACATACCTGCTTCAGCCTCTTGTCGCAGCGGTATTATCATCTTCAAAATATCAGGATTCGCCAATCGCAAAGGCAATTGCGGTATTGTTCATTTATGTGATATTGATAGCTGGGATTATTGTTTTCGGTAAATCTATACAGGTATCATTACAAGATGACTGGCGTGATTTGCGCCATATTTTCAGTGTTTGGATATTAAGCGGACAATTACCACAACATTATCAAAATATTGTTAGCTGGTATGTTAATACAATTCCGGAAGATATAAGAATCAGTATTGCAGCACAGTTAAAAAGCCAATTACAAAATCCAGATAATACGATGATTACAAATTTATTAGCCTGGATAATGCAATGGGGACAAAAAACCATTAATTCTTTGGGTATGTTAATTGAGTTTATTTTTGTACCATTGTTAACATTTTATTTCCTAACAGATTCACACAAGATTCGTGATCAGATAATGGATTTCTTTCCAATAGAACGACGTAAAACAGTTATCGGTTATAGTGTCGGCATGGGTAAAATTTTGCAGCATTATGTACGTGGGCAGGCTATTTTATGTTCAATAGCATGGATAGTCGTAACAATTGCGACATTACTTTTAGGCATTAAAGGTGCTTTATTATTAGGAATAATTGCTGGTTTATCACGTGCAATACCTGTAATCGGCCCTGTAATCGGCGGTATACCATTGTTGTCAGCGGTACTATTGCTCCCGGATTCCAGCGGTTCAACATTCTGGTGGGTACTTATTGGATTTACCCTGTTGCATCTATTTGAAAGCAAATATCTGATGCCGCGCATTCTCGGAGAACATCTTGGCCTGCACCCGGTATTAGTTATCGGTTCATTATTGATTGGGTATTCGATGATGGGCTTCTTAGGAATGTTTATTGCCCCGCCTGTATTAGCTATGATTATTTTTGTTTTAAAAGTACGTCGCGGTGAGGCGAAATTGCATGAACATGAAATAAAAGAAGTACCCGAAGTAGTTCCTGATACACCAAAATCATAATTATCTATAAGGCTGCCGTAAAACAGTCTTCAATTTATCAGGAGCTGTTTTACGAAAATCTGACAAGTATATTTCATGATGTTTCCCACATAACTGATGACCGCTTTTTAATATTTCATCATGTATTTTGACGATATTCGGTCCCTCATCTGCAAATGGTCCAATATGCATTATCTGCATCGCTTCGCCTTCGCTGTATTCGCAAAATTTTAATTTTAATAAATATTCAGATGGTTTCTTTGTCATCAATTTTTTAATAGCTTTATTTATTACATCAAATGTGACATATTCTGGCTGCATTATCATTAAAGTCCATTGCCATTTATCTCGTTGTGCAACATTAAATATTGCGTCATTTTGCATCCACCATAAGCCTTCAAGCGGCATTACACCATAATCTATCCCGATATCATTTCTAACCATAAATTTTATTGTATATGATAAAGAGAACAATGCTTCAATACCAGATTGAAATGATTCAGAAATTGTTGGATCTCCAATGCCATCAAACATTAAAAAATTAAATGATGGGACATCTACATTGACGGGAAATTTCGCAGTTGGATTATAAAGATTTTTCAATTCAGTTTTAATATCGCGCTTTATCATCATTTTATCCTTTTATTCATAATAACTATCTGGTAAAATACCGACGGATAAAATATAACAATTTAAGGTGGAAAAATGCAAGTTAACTGGAAAAAAATAACAACGTTTTTATTAATTACGTTTGGTATTAGTTATAGCTGGATATTTACCGCGTATGGTCTTAAATTAGATCAGAATCAGAATATCTATAAAGTTGTTTTAATATCATATATGCTTATTCCTGCATTATCTGCGGTAATTACTCAACTAATTTATAAAGAAAAAATCATCGTACCTTTGCAAATAAATTTTAAAGTATCTCACTGGTGGGCTATTGCATGGATATTACCGCTTGTTATCGCATTGCTTGCTTTTGCTGTGGCGTTATTTTATCCAGGAATACACTTTTCACCTGGTATGGCTGGAATGTTTGAAGTTTACAAAGATGCTATTCCACAGAATAAATTGTCGGAATTACATGCTCAAATCGCAAAAACTCCAACGATATTGATGATGCTGTTAATGTCCGCAGGTGGTTTAATTGCAGGATTAACATTAAATGCAGTTGCAGCATTTGGTGAAGAATTAGGGTGGCGGGGATTATTATTCAGAGAATTGGCACCCCTTGGTTTTTGGCGGAATTCGTTATTGATAGGCTTAATTTGGGGAATATGGCATGCCCCAGTAATATTCCATGGTTACAATTATCCTCAGCATCCGAAAATCGGCGTATTCATGATGATCGGATTTTGTTTATTGTATACCCCAATTATTTGTTATTTGCGATTAAAATCAAAATCAGTTATTGCAGCAGCAATTTTGCATGGAACAATAAATGGTACAGTTCAAATGTCTATCGCTTTTCTTGCTGGCGGCAATGATATTACTCGCGGGATAATGGGATTGCCAGGTATTATAGTTTTAGTAGTTTTGACAATTATATTGGCAATATTTGTCAGAAAACCTGATATGAATGAATTGAACGTATAAAATGTTATAAAATTTGACATAGATATATTAAATCTCTATAATTTTCTCGATCTGAAAATGCCGGTTTAAATACCGGGGTGGTCGGGAAGGAGTTGATATTACATGGTAATGGTAGATGTCCGCGATGGCGAATCTCTTGATGCCGCTATTCGCAAACTGAAACGTCAAGTTCAGTCTGCTGGCATTTTGGAAGAAGCACGTCGTCATGAACGATATGAAAAACCCAGCGAACGCCGTCGCCGCATGGAAATTGCTGCATCCCGGCGAAAAAGAACCAATAATAATACTGGTGAGTAGTTAAACTTTAGTGGGGTGTGAATAATCACACCCCACCATTTCTCTTCTGGAGCTATACTGATTGCCTCAAATTGATGATTCGCAAAAAACTTCTGATATTAGCACCAGGCAGGTAGTATTTGCAGATTTTAACGAAGCTCTTGCTGTGCTTGGTCCACGAGATGCCCATTTACGGGTCATTGAACGTATTTTTAATGCTTCACTCATCTTACGCGGAACAACGTTAGATATTTCCGCACCGGTTGATTCAACTCCTAAAATTCACCGATTAATAGAAAATTTTATTATGGCAGTTCGCAGCGGCGGACAAGTTACTCCTGCTGATATCGAATGTGCTGCCAATTTATCTATTCAAACCGCAACAGATTCTAATCTTTTTTCGGATGTGATATTAACTACATATCGTGGAAAGCAGATAACCCCTAAATCTAAAATTCAACAAAATTACTTGAAAGCAATCAAAAATGATGAACTTGTTTTTGGAATTGGTCCTGCAGGAACTGGCAAAACATATCTTGCGGTAGCAATGGCAGTGGCTATGTTGAACGCTAAACGTGTCCAGAGAATAATTTTAACGCGTCCAGCGGTTGAAGCAGGTGAAAGATTAGGCTTTTTACCAGGTGATTTACAAGAAAAAATTAATCCGTATTTGCGTCCGTTATATGATGCATTGTATGATATGCTTGATATAGATAGAGTTGAGCGATTGTTGGAAAAGAAGGTTATTGAAGTTGCTCCTCTTGCATTTATGCGTGGACGAACTATAAACGATGCGTTTATTATTGTCGACGAAGCACAAAATACTACTCCTGAACAGATGAAAATGGTTCTAACGCGATTAGGTTTCGGCTCTCGCGCAGTAGTAACCGGAGATATCACCCAAATCGATTTGCCAATAGGACAGCGCAGCGGTTTGATTGAAGTGAAAAGAATTATTGAACATGTAGAAGGTATTTCTTTCGTTACATTTGATGAAAGAGATGTAGTCCGTCATCCTTTAGTCCGCAAGATTGTTCAAGCGTATGACATATATCAAACTAAAAGAACGACAGCAGAATGAAACAATTTTCCTTTAAAATATGGTGGAAAAAAGTGATGCGGCAAGTGCGGTTGTTGCATTGGCATACCCCGGCAAGAGGAATACTATGGCTTGTTACTGTTGTAGCCCTCACCGCAATCGTATATACACACCTCGGATATTTTCAGATAGGTTCATCTATTGAATCATTTCATCCGGGAATGCCTGCTCCGCGCGATATTATTACACCTGTAAATATAACATGGGAAGATTCCGCAGAAACATTGCGTCTGCAACAAGAAGCCGCTGATAACAGCCCAATAGTATATGCCCGTGATCCTAAAGCTATTCCATTAACTATGACAAAGATTGACGAGTTGTTTTCTGAGATAAATAGTGGCAATACTGGTACCATGTTGATAAATGATGAAGCATATAATTTAATAAAAAGTATGACTGCAGGTGACCGTTTGTCTTTGCAAAATAAAGCGAAAGACGTAATTAGAAAAGCTATGGATGCTGGTGTAATTGATTCGTCAGAAAGTAGAAAACAAGCAGAAGCACGAATTAAAATGTTATCGGATACAATTAATAACAAGAAATTTGCAATAATAATATCTGCTATTGGCAAATCATCTGTATTGCAGCCGACTGAAATACCTGATAATCAGGCTACGCAAAATAATCGTGAATTAGCCAGAAATCGTGTCCCTAAAGTAATACATGAATATAAATCAGACGAAGTGATAATTCGAGCGGGACAGATAATTACTGCTGATGATATTGAGCAATTAAATAAACAACAGGTATTCTCACCCGGTTCATTATTACGTCTGATTCCAGTTGCGCTGCTCGCAGCACTTGCAGTTACCATGGTTGGAGCCTATTTAAGATATCATCAGACAAAGTTATATAACAAGCCGGAAAGACTGTTGCTGGTATCTGTACTTATCGTTGCGCCTTTATGGGCAACATTAAATTTAGGATATAAGCATTCTGACATGGTATATATGACAGTAATACCTTGTGCAAGTATGATGTTGGCTGGTTTGCTTGGTATTCAAGTAGCGATTATTTCCACAACCGTTATCAGTCTTTTAGGTGGTTTAATATCAGATCAGCAATTTGGTGCGACGTTGTTATCATTGGGCAGTGCTATTACTGGAATATTAGTTATACAAAGCATGTCTCCTGCGAGTAAAGCAATTAATGCGGTATTAATATTGTCTGTAACTAATTTCTTGCTGCAGATAGGTCTTCTATGGACCAGTCCAGGTGCGGCAATTCCATTCTCATTAAAAGAGGTCGGCTGGATGGCATTATGGGCATCAGAAGCAGCACTGCTGTCATCACTTATTGCTGTTGGTGCGATATCAATTTTAGCACGGCCATTTGGAATATTAACAAACTCGCGTCTTTTAGAATTATCAAACAGCAAAGAAATTTTATTACGCAGATTAATGAATGAAGCTCCCGGCAGTTATCATAGCAGTGTAATGGTTGCAAATATGGCTGAAGCCGCTGCGGATGCGATAGGAGCCAATTCGTTATTGGCAAAAGTTTCTGCTTTATATCATGACGTTGGCAAATTGAAACGTCCAGCATATTTTGCCGAGAATCAAGTGCCGCTTGGTATCGGTAATCCGCATGAAAAGTTATCGGCCAGAATGTCGGTATTAATTCTTACCAGTCATCCTCGTGATGGCGGGGAAATGGTTAGACAAAGCAAGTTCCCTGATGAAGTTGGAATGATAATACGCGAACATCATGGTACTACGTTAGCAGCATATTTTTATCATCGTGCCCGAAATGAATCTAATGGTAAAGAAGTTGCTGAAGCTGATTTTCGATATCCAGGTCCATTACCCAGCAGCCGTGAGTCTGCGGTTGTAATGTTGGCTGATCAGACACAGGCGTCTGTTAAGTCGCTCCGCGAGGCGACTCCGCAACGAATAGAATGGATGGTTGATGAGATAATTAAGAATCGACTGGATGACGGACAATTTGCAGATTGTGATATTACATTACGGGACTTGCGTATAATAAAAGAAGTATTTGTTAAGATTCTCACAGGGTTGTATACTTATACACGCCTTGAGTATCCTGATGTTAAAGGGGAAAAACGTGGCAATTCTAATACAACGGCAGCATAAAACAAAGATTCCAGTTGAATTATTGCGAACAGCAGCTAAGGAAGCGTTAGCGGAAAAAGAACTGAAGGCAGAAAAAGTAGAAGTCAGCATTTTGCTGATAGATGACGCTGAAATGGCACGTATGAATCAACAATATCGTGGTAAAGAAGGACCTACCGATGTTTTATCTTTTGCACAAAATGATGGTATGGTCATGCCGGGCACATCAAAAATGCTCGGAGATGTGGTAATATCTATTGACACCGCCGAACGGCAAGCATTAGCCGCCGGCAGAACTGTTGAAGAAGAGATCGCACAGTTGGTGATACATGGCGTTCTCCATTTGTTGGGATATGATGATGTCAATCAAACGGGTTATGAGGAAATGGTCGAGGTCGGACAAAGAGTCTGGGAGCGAGTCAGCATTTGATAATGTTGATGAACCAGCAACCGCCTCTTCTATGAAAAACAGATCGATTCTCGAAAGCTTTATACATGCTTTTGAAGGCTTATCACACGTAATGTGGACACAACGTCACGTACGGGTGCAGCTTTTCATGGTTATGATGGTGCTGCTCCTTTGCTTCACCATGAAACTAAGCATGATAGAAGTATTATTGGTTTTGTCAGGTACAGCTTTTGTTATTATGGCTGAATTATTTAATACTGCAATAGAAGTTGTTGTAAATATGATTACCAGTACATATCATCCGTTAGCTAAAATTGCGAAAGATGTGGCTGCCGCAGGTGTATTAGTAGCCAGTATATATGCTACCGCGGTTGGATTAGGTGTATTTCTCAGTCCTTCAATGATGTTAAAGTATAAAACAACAATGGTTCATTTTGAAGGTTTGGATTCTGGTACACTGTTAGTAATGATATTTGTCGGTTTAGCGACTTTGTTTATTCTCGTTCCACTGGCAAAAATAAAAGTGGGACATGGTACTCTCTTACGTGGTGGTGCTGTTAGCGGGCATTCGGCTGTTGCGTTTTTCTTTGCCGCTGCAATAGCTGTGAGTTCAGGTTATAACGTAATTGTTACCACTCTGGCATTTGTGCTTGCTATTTTAGTGGCACAGAGTCGTGTGGAAGGCAGAATACATACATTGCGTGAAGTATTATGGGGTGCTGCAGTTGCATTAACATTAATTGCGTTGTTGCTTGCTGTTAATGCATTCAAATATAAAATCCCATGAGGATGATATGCTGATAAATGAAATTATTGCTGATATTGAAAGGCTGAAAAAAGAACGAAATGCCATAATTATGGCACATAATTATCAACCGGCTGAAATACAAAAGATAGCAGATATTAACGGTGATTCTCTTGAATTAAGTATTCGCGCTGCAAATCTGCCGGAAATTGATGTCGTAGTTTTCTGCAGTGTTGATTTTATGGGTGAAACTGCAAAATTATTATCCCCGGAAAAAATAGTATTGCTTCCTGATGCTGAAGCGTTTTGTCCAATGGCAGAAATGATTAATCCTGATGGATTACGCGCGTTAAAGGCGCAGCATCCTGGCGTTCCAGTAGTTTGTTACGTCAATTCATCTGCTGCTGTTAAGGCTGAGGCTGATATCTGCTGCACATCTGCAAATGCGGTAAAAATTGTAAATAGTCTTGATGCTGATACTGTAATATTTGCTCCTGACAGAAATCTTGGTGCTTATGTTGCGCGATATACTGACAAGAAACTTATATTGTGGCAAGGTTATTGTCCAGTGCATAACAGGATATTGCCGGAACATGTAATTGCAAAAAAAGCCCTGCACCCAAATGCAAAAGTTATCGTTCATCCAGAATGCCTGCCTGCAGTGATAGATATAGCTGATTATGTGGTCAGCACTGGTGGAATGGTTAAATTAGTTAAAGAAAATGAAGCGGAAGAGTTTATAGTCGGTACTGAAGAAGGAATGATGTATAGACTGGAAAAAGAAGCTCCGGCTAAGAAATTCTATCATATTTCACCAATAGCATTCTGTCCAAATATGAATAGAACTACATTGGAAAAGGTACGCGATTCACTATTGAAAATGCAATATCCTATCGAAGTGCCATCTGAGATAGCTGAAAAAGCTAAGATAGCAATAGAACGGATGATTAATTTATCCCGGTAAAATAAAAGATGAATGATATCAATCCAAGTGGCAGGCATAACCTGCGCATAATTGAAATCATTACTTCACATGGTACAGTTGGAAGTGAAGAGAAAAACTTTGTGACCACTGTACATAAATTGCGCGAATCAGGTGATGAGGTTACAGTTGTTTACCCGCAGAATTCTCCCAATTTAGATTATTTTAAATTAGAAAAGTTGCAGTCGCCAGATTGGAAATGTCTCGGAAAAGCTGACTTAATATCAGTTTTGAAACTTGTAAAAATAATCAAGGAAAAACGCGCTGACATAATCCATGCTCATTCAGAAACGGCAGCAATTATTGCTGGAATAGCAGCGTCATTATGTAAAATACCATTAGCATCAACAGTATCTATCTTTGCTTCATCTGGTTCTTATTCAAAATCTAATATTATCATTTGTGCTTCGCAAGCTATCCGTCGGCATTTTCTTGAGAATGGAACAAGCAACGAAAAACTTTCAGTTGTTTATAATGGTCTTGATTTAATGCAATACCCGATAATAGCCGCTCCTGATGCTCGTGTCGTATTAAAAATGGCAAGTGATGTTAAAATTGTTGGTTTATTTTCACCACAGCTTAATGAAGAATCCGGCATCGATACAACTCTATATGCATGGCCGGATATAAATGGCAGATTTTTAGGCGCAAAATTAATTTTGGTAGGTGCTGATACTGATGAAATTTATCATCGCGAAGAAGTTGAGAGATTAGGCGTACAATCATCTGTCGAATTTAAAGGTGAAACAAATGATTTTCGAACATTAATGGGTGCTTGCGATGTTATCATAATTCCTTCCCGAAAAGATGCTATGAGCATGATTGCTATTGAAGGAATGGCTCTTGGTAAAGTTATAGTAGCTTCAAATGTCGGTGGGTTAAAAGAGATAATCGATGATGAACACAGCGGTATATTAGTGAACCAACAGGATTTAGATGGATTTGCACAAACTACAGCAACTTTACTGGCAGAATCTGAACGAGCAGTAAATATGGGGATGGCAGGCAGATTACGGATTGAGAACTTATTTAATGCTGATATACAGATAATTAAAGTACGCAAAGTTTTAGAGGAAGAAGTTATAAAAAATCAGGAAAGAAAGAAAAAATAGCCAGGTTATTTACTTGTATCAGTAATAGCAAAACGTTTTTCAACTTCAGCCATAATTTTTATTATTGAGTCATCTACTTCTTCGACAGTTATATCAAACATGCAATCATAATTTTTGCAGGTTGGATGACGTCTGCAAGGGGCGCAGGGGTAGGGGTGCAGGCAAACTGTGCAAGTTGGCTCCTCTGCGAGCCACTCGGCTGTTGTAGAGCCATATAACGCCACTGTAGGCTTGTTTGCAGTAAGGCCAGCATAAGTTAATCCCGTATCAACACCGATTATCACATCAGCGCTTTGTACAATTGCAGTGGACTGAATCAAAGACAATAAACCGGCTGCGGGCACTGGACGTGATTCAGGATGTTCTTCCTGTAATCTCATTGCGTCAATTCTTCTTTCGGGTCCAGCTATTATGACAGACTTCATTTCATATTTTCGCCATAATAAATCTGCCAAATCACCCCATCTATTCCAGACCCAGTCTTTCTGTGGGCGTGAAGATGAAACGCAAAATGCTGCATATCTGCCTTTATTTAAGCCATGATCAGTTAATATTTTTCGAGCTTCCTGTAAGATATCGTCTGGTATATCAAGTACAAGGTCGCGCGGTGAATCATCGAAGCCAAATGCAGATAAAATGTGAGTGTAATTAGCAGATAATCGGCGGGTTGGTATTTTTCCTACTACACGAGTCACCAGATGTTGGTTACCCCATTCATAAGCATTTATCGATACTCGAATAGGTGCGCCAGTCATTTTGGCAATTAATCCGCTTTTCAATAATCCCTGACAATCCAATACTACATCAAAATTTAATTTGCGCAGTTCTTTGCCAAATGTGGAAAATTCGCGAAATAAAGGAATGAATTCCATTTTATCAAACATTTTCTGCCATTTTGGAAGTTGCTGTACTATTATTACATCGTCGACATAAGGGTTATGCTGAACAATGGCTGCGCTTAACGGGTCGACAATCCAGGTGATATGCGCACCTGGTATATTTTCTTTCAGTGCCTTTGGAACTGGAGATGTCATTAGGACGTCACCAATAGCACTAAGCCGAATGATTAAAATACGAGGATTAGGTGGTAATTTAATTGTTGATATATTTTTTGTCATTTTACTTGTTTCTGTAGCAGTATAAAAATGTAGCATGAAGATGTCAAATATTTGGTATATTTCCCATGATTTATTGTTAAAAATGCTTATTTAGATTCTGTTTTATACAGAATTATGCAAATTAATATATTAAAATAATGATGTAAAAAATGGTTTCAGCTATAGACTGAATTACCTTTGACCGGTAAAATAATAAGGCAATGAATCGAAAATTATTTATAACATTCTTTTTCATATATTTTATTTCCAATTTATATTCGCAAGCGGTAAAAGTTCCTGTTGTAACAGCCCGTGGCGCAATATTAATGGATAGATACTCAGGTTGTACTTTGTGGGAAAAAAATGCTGAGCTGAAGTTGCCGATGGCAAGTACCACAAAGATAATGACCGCAATCATTATTATTGATAAAGGTTCAGACAAATTAAGTCAAACGGTTAAAGTAAGCCCCCATGCATTTGCTACCGGTGGTAGTTCTGTATTTGCTGCTGGCGACCAGCCAACATTGGAAGAGTTACTGAAGGCAATCATGCTTAGATCTTCGAATGAAGCAGCAGCTGCTGCTGCTGAATTTTTAGGCGGTGGTGGTGTAGAAGGCGAGAAACAATTTGTAAAATGGATGAATGAAAAAGCAATCGCAATGGGATTGAAAAATACTCATTTTATGAATCCTCATGGTTTATATGATAAAGATCATTATACAACAGCGCATGATCTGGCATGTCTAACCCGATATGCATTAGCTAACCCCATAATATCTGAAGTAATTACCATAAAAAATTGTACAATTAATGTCCCTCCACGTGGAAATATATGGTTAGATAATCATAATAAAGATGTAGGAAAAGCTCTGGACGGACTACCGGGAGCAACTATTGATGGAGTGAAAACCGGGTATGTAAAAGAGGCAGGACAATGTCTGGTTACCAGTGCATCGTGCCGCGGTTGGCAATTGATTTCGGTTGTTCTTAATAGTGAAGATAAGTTCGGTGAAAATAAGGCATTATTAAGTTATGGATTTAGAAATTTCGCTTGGAAGACTTATGTTAAAGAAAATAAAGCGATAGTATCTGTACCTGTAAGCGGATCTGATATGAATAAAGTCGCAGTGGGCACTGTTTATCTATTAGGTTTGCCAGCAATGATAGGTGATAATACCACCGGACAGATTTCAGTTATTGGTAATGATGGTAAGCCGTTGAAGAAATTAGCCAGTCCTATATTGCATGGGCAGGCAGTTGGTACAGTACAATTAATTGTGAATGGTAAAATTGTATCCGCTGTTCCGGCGATAGCACTGGTTGATGCTCCACCATCTGTTAAATTAAAAGTATTCAAGATAATCAAACAAGTTTTTATTATATTAGCAGCTATACTAATTGGGGGATTCATTATTGGAAAGATTGCAAAAATTTCTCGCCGCTACCGGCGTCGGCTCAAGGCGAGGAGCAGAAAAGCTAATCCAGATGGGCAGAGTGAAGGTTAATGGAGAAGTTGTTACTTTATTTGGAACTACCATAGATCCAGAGAAAGATATTGTTTTAGTTGATGATAAATTAGTTGCCTTGCCAACTGGTAAAACGATTATGTTGAATAAACCTGCTGGATACATAACTACTTGCAATGATCCCCAGCAACGCGATACAGTAATGTCATTAGTTCCGAATATACCTGGCTTGCATCCCGTTGGCAGATTGGATAAAGAAACTACCGGATTGTTAATTTTGACGAATGATGGTGAATTAACTTATGCCTTAACTCACCCACGACATCATATTGATAAAATATATATTGCTTCAATAAATAAACTTCCTACTCCAGGTTCTTTGGAACGTTTGAGAAAAGGTGTTGATATTGGCGATGGTGATGGTATTACTTCACCTGCAAAAGTACGGGTAATAAAAAACTTTGGTCAAGATGTAGATTTAGAAATAATTATTCACGAGGGTAAAAAACGTCAGGTGCGTCGCATGCTTAAAACAATTGGCCATCCGGTATTGCATTTGCAGCGCATTCAAGTGGGTGAATTAACATTAGGTGAATTAGGAATGGGAGAATGGCGCGAATTAACAACTGAAGAAGTTGATGATTTAAAGAAAATAACAAATATTGAGGCGGTTTAACTAATAAACTGCCTCAATATTATTTTTTGATTAAGCAGGCTTTTCCTCTGCGGGTTTTTCTTCTTCCTGGGTAGGATCTACTAACTCAATGATTTCATTGGTAATCAAGTCTTTTATAACTGCTTCAGCTTGCGCTTCATCTAAACCACAGGCTGCTACAACCTCAGCAATGTTCAGTTTTCCATTAACAGCAGTTAAAACTTTCTTTACATTTTGCGGTACATAGCGCACTTTTGCTTCCATACCTGGTTTCATCTTTAGAACTTTGTAAGGTGATTCACCGGCTCCGGCTTCGCCTTCCTGACCGGGAATAGGTGAAACTAAACGCTGGATAACTTCTTCAGATGTAACAGTTAACATACGATTAAACTCGGGTAGAGAAGACATGCTTTGAAATACAAAATTACCATCAGTCATTTTGCATAGGATATACATTAACTCATCCTGAGTATTAGCCTGGATTCCTCGCGGTTGTATGCCCCATATTTCGCCATCGCGAAAAACTGCCATAGCCCATTTTGATTCATGCGAAATTTCTATACGTCCAGTTTTACCCCATGTTTTCATTGCTACTACAAGATCTAAAAAGTTTAAATCTTTAAATGATCCTTTAACTGCCTTGTATTCCTTAACTTCAGCTTTTTCAGCAACACCATTTTCTTCTTCGCGAGCTTTCATGATTTCGATTAGCTGTTCTATACTGGTAGTAACTGATTTATCTAATTGAGGTAGAACTTGAATCCTACTCAGGGTAAATGCACCTTCGGGAGCTTCATTTAGCATGCAAACAATTTCTTCGGCTGTTGCATTCAAAAATCCACGAGGTTCTACATGCCACAACTCACCTTCACGGAAAATAATCATTGCCCATTTGTTTCCAATATTAATTTCAATACGGAAAGTCTTATGAAGTGCATGTATAGCTTGAGAAATCTCTAAAAAAGAGAGATCGTTAAATGTGC
>Ga0194053_10000028_pt1 | contig 101294 bp, 92 predicted proteins | sample SepL228m_MetaG_FD_161684 | JGI IMG/M metagenome (GOLD analysis project Ga0194053, IMG submission 161684) | Anoxic zone freshwater microbial communities from boreal shield lake in IISD Experimental Lakes Area, Ontario, Canada - Sep2016-L227-8m | ecosystem: Environmental > Aquatic > Freshwater >...
CTGCTACCCCAATCTCCCTGCCATTGACCAACAACCAAAACACCAACACCATAACCGAACACTCACGGCATGTGTTACCCATGTCTTGAACCAAGGTGTTACCTATGTCCTGACCCGTGCCTTCCCCCTGATTTCTCAGATCTCTTCTGGTTTCAAGTTTCAGCTTTCATCCTTCTTTGCCACCATGTCCTTTCTCGATTATCCCGATTCCTTCCGCGAGTTAGTGCGGCAGTTCCGACGCCTGCCGGGAATCGGCCCCCGGAGCGCGGAGAGGATTGCCCTTTGGATGCTGCGTTCTCCTGATGCCAAGCCGGATCAACTTCTCTCTGCAGTCAGCTCGGCTCGGGCGAATCTGAAAATCTGCCGGCTTTGCGGATTCTTTGCCGAGCAGGAGGAGTGCTTGCTCTGTCGCGATGAGATGCGATCGGGAAGAGAACTCTGCATCGTGGAATCGGCCACCGATATTCTGCCTTTGGAGCGAACAGGCGTGTTTCGCGGGCGATATCATGCGCTGGGCGGAAAACTTTCCCCACTTGACGGGGTGGGGCCTGATCAGCTTCGCATTGCGGAATTGATCGAAAGGGTCGGGGCCGAGCACCCCTCCGAGATCATTCTTGCCCTTGGAGTCGATGTGGAGGGGGAGGCGACGGCACATTATCTGGCTGATTTGCTTGCGCCCTCAGGGGTTCCCATCACCCGGATCGCGCAGGGACTTCCTGCGGGCGGAGGGGTCGAACATGCCGATCAGATCACCCTCCATCGTGCCCTCGCCAATCGAGGAGTTTATGGATCGCGGTAAAATCGGTCTTTTTTCACTGGAAGCGCGGGCCGCTTCGGAGGATTCTCTTCCATCATGGTAACACCGAAGATCGATCCCTCACTTCATCAGGAACGCAAGCCCGACTGGATCAAGGTGCGCCTCCCTTCGAATCCCGTCTTTTTTTCCACCAAGGCGATGGTCGCCGATCTGGGACTCCATACTGTCTGTGAAAGTGCCCAATGCCCGAACCGCTGGGAATGCTGGAGCGGTGGTACGGCGACAATGATGATCGCCGGTGATCGCTGCACGCGTGCCTGTGGATTTTGTGCCGTGGATACCGCCAAGCCATTCCCGTTGGAACATGACGAACCGGAGAGGGTGGCTGAGGCTGCCCGTCGGATGAAACTCAAACACATAGTCATCACCGCCGTGGCCCGCGACGATATTGCCGATGGTGGGGCGGAGCATTTTGCACGGACAATCGAAGCGGTGCGTGGCGTTGATGCCTCCATCATCATCGAGATCCTGACTCCCGATTTCAATGGAAAGGAATCTTCCCTGCAAATCGTCATCAATGCCCGTCCCCATATTTTCAATCACAATCTTGAGACCGTGGAGCGACTGACTCCGATGGTGCGTTCACGGGCAAAGTACCGTCTTTCGCTTGATTTCCTAAAACGGGCCCGCGAGTTGGGCGAATCCGCCGGGCTCAAGATGGTGACCAAGAGTGGACTGATGCTTGGTCTTGGAGAGCAGGAAAATGAACTCTTCCAGGCGATGGATGATCTGCGTGAGGCGGGAGTGAGCGCGTTGACACTCGGTCAATATCTCCGTCCTGGCCCGCAATATCTTCCCGTGGTGGAGTATGTGACTCCAGAGGCTTTTGATCTCTACGGTGAGATTGCCCGCAAAAAAGGATTCACCCATGTGGCAAGCGGCCCACTGGTTCGCAGCAGTTACCATGCTTCGGATTTTAATCCGATTGATCAGATGGGATTGTAAGTAGCGGACGAGTAGGCTTGGGATTTTTGCGCTCCGCATCGTTCTGCTGCGCTCGCAGTATAGGATATACAGCGTCGCTTGCAGGCCTTGCTGTGCATAAAAACTTTCTGCGCCTTAAAAAGGCCGAATCATCATCAAATGGTCTGATGAAAAAATAGCATCTTAATGGTGCTGCCAATAATGAGAATTGTGAAGAGGCCGATGGTGAAGCTGATATCCGAAAGAGGAAGAAATGGGCCTAAGTATCTAGAAAAGTAGCAATCCCAGCGTGGATAATGTTTTCCTAAAGTTACAGCCCATCACACAATTTACCCAACCCAGATTACGGGAATGGCAAAAATAGCTATCAAGGCAAACCGCAAGACGATCAAAGCGATAAAAGCTAGGATTGCTAAAAGGACGATCAATGTTTTGGGAAGAGTAAATTCTTTGGCGGTTAATTTGAGTCGTCTGTTTTATCGTTCTTGTCTGTCTCTTTGTCAGAATCCTTCCCCTTGTCTTTCTTTTCGGGCTCTTTGACTCCATAGACCTCCTTGAGGACTTTACCGATCAATGGCGCCGCATGGCTGCCCCCATGCACGCTATTGTCGCCGGGCTCACCCTCATAGACTGCGGCAAAGGCATACTGAGGGTTCTCTGCGGGAACAAATCCCGCGAACCATGCGGCAGTCCGCTGGGTTTCCTTTGATTTTCCACCCCACTGGGCGGTTCCTGTTTTTCCAGCAACCGTGGTTCCCTTGACCTGAGCAAGATGCGCCGTTCCCTGTCCATCTTCGGTGACCGCAATGAGTGCCTCGCGCAGTGTCTCCATATCCTCAGGTTTGATCTGAAGGTCATCACGAAGTCGGTCGGGATAGGCGGCGATGACTTTGTTATCAAGAGACTGAATTTGTTTCACAAGGCGTGTCTGATGGAACTGCCCCCCCGTGGCAATCGCCCCATAGGCCTGCGCCATCTGGAGAGGTGTGATTTCCAGGATGCCCTGGCCGATGCTCATGTTGGCAATATCGCCCTTGAGCAGCTTGTGTTTCTGTTCGCTCGGAAGGCTGCCCTTTGATTCAGCTTTGAGCGGGATGCCGGATTTCTTCCCAAGCCCGAGACGGTTGGTCCACTCGATGATGTTGGGTGCCCCGATTTTGAGTCCCGCTTGGATGAACCAGGTGTTGCAGGACTGGGTGAGGGCTTCGACAAAGTTCAACTTGCCGACATTCACTTTTTTCCAGTTATGGAAAGTGACATTCCCAATATCGATGGCGGTGGGGCCGCTATAAGTATCCTTGGCGGTCAGTTTGCCGGATTGAAATCCCGACAGCCCCACAAAGGTCTTGAAAGTAGATCCAGGCGGGTAGGCGGATCGGTAGGCGCGCGGAAGGAGCGGTACATTGGGATCCTCACTGACCTGCTTGTAGATTTGTGGGTTGAGAATGGGGACAAAGTGATTGGGATTATACTCGGGCCATGAGGCCATGGCATGGATCTCTCCTGTCCAAGGATCAATCATGACAATGGCACCGCGTTTGCAGTTTTCCTTGAGCACCTTTTCACAGATGCGCTGGAGATTCTGATCAAGTGTTGTGATCACGGTGTCTCCGGGAACAGGGGGCTCGGCGATGCGTTCGGAGGATTTGTTCCCATCCGCATCGTAGGTCACATGAAGGTTGCCGGGCTGTCCCTTGAGTTGAAAGTCAAAGGTCTGCTCGATCCCCTCGCGCCCTTCGCTCTCGGTAAAGATGAGATCCTTGTTCTCTATGGGACGGATGGAGAGAGGGGCCTCCTTGCCCGTGTAGCCAATGATGTGGGATGCGAGTTCTCCGTTAGGATAAAAGCGGGCGTAAACTTGCTGAAGGGTGAGTGCGCTGGTAAGCCCCCGACGGGCCATGGCGAGTTCCTCGGGCTGGAGATCCTCAAGCAGTGTGAGGGGCAACAGCCCCCTGTTCTTGTAGTGATTGAGAATTGCCTGTTCGCTGATCGCGATGGGACGGCTCAGCAGTCCCTTGGCAAAGGTGATCTGCTGTCGTGCGAACTCGATCACCTTGCTTGAGTTCCAGTTGAGCGGTGTAGGGAACTGGAGGGCGAGGTTGTAGCTGAGTCTGCTCTGTGCGAACGGATACCCATTGCGATCCGTGATCTGCCCCCTTGGTGCCGGGATGCCAAGCTGAAAGGTGCGGGCCTGTTTTTGGGTTTCCCAGCTGGGCTTGGGGTTCTCGTCAATGGGCGCATTAGTGCTACCGATGCCGGTGTTCTGGGCAGGGCAAGACAGGATTCCCGCGATGTTCAAGAGGAGGAATAATCCGATGCGGAGATTCATGGGCGAGGAGAGGCAGTTCGGGGTGCGGTAATGTGAGGTGGCTTGAGGTAGAGGGGTTCGGGTGTCGCAGGACAGGGATCGGCTTTTTCCGAGAGTATTGCAAGCCGGGCGGCATCTGGAGTGGCCAGGATGAGATGATCAAATTCTGGTAGAGGCGAAGAGCTGTAAATCGGGAAAGAGGGGTTGGACTGCGCGAGGGTCACAGTCTCGAAGGGTGTAAGCAGACAAGGTGGTTGCAGAAAGGTTCCATCCTTAACGCTGGCAATCCAGTAATGGCCACCCCGAGCATCACCGACGGCCCAAAAACCTGAAGCGGGGCCTGAGAGGGCAAGCGGGGAGGGGAGTGAAAAAAGCGGAATGTTCAAGGCGGTGGCAAGTGCCCGTGCTGCGGCGATTCCTGCACGGAGTCCGTTGTAGGAACCCGGGCCAATCCCTGCGCAGAGGGCTTGAGGAAGCCCGCACTCAGCCACGGCCGATCGAAGTCCTTCGAAAATCGCCGAAGAATCGGAACGCCTGTGCGGGACATCGGAGCGGAAAAGAATTTCCCGCGCGGAGTCCTGAAGCAGCACGAAGGCAATCGAGGCGGTAGATGAGGAAGAATCGAGGGCGAGGATCTTCATGGAAGGGAGGGGAAATCCTTCCTCCGCCAGCTGATCCTGCGGGACTCATCGGGCTGTGGCTCAATGCGGATTCGGAGGGTGCCCGGTGGAAGTAACTCTGGAAATTTATCTCCCCATTCGATGATCATAAGCCCCTCACCATAATATTCCTCCAACCCAAGTGCCAGTGCTTCTTCCGGTGATTCCAGGCGATACCAGTCGGAATGATGGAGTTGTTGCATCCCGGAACCATAGCTCTGAAGCAGGGTGAAGGTGGGGCTGGTGACCTCTGCGGAGATACCAAGCGCGTTGGCAACGGCTTTGACAAAATGCGTCTTTCCAGCTCCAAGAGGCCCTTCGAGGCTCACAATGCCGGATTGGATCAACTGAGGCAGGAGTGAGGAGGCAAGCTTTGCAGTCTCGCTTAACGAACGCACAACATGGTGCGTCACTGGATTGTCTGTTGCCATTTCCCGATGATTTTAGTTGGCTTCTCCGAAGAGGCAACTCCCCCGGTTGCACTCTTTGAAAAATCCACTTCAGATTACCCATCATCCATTCACCATTACAGATTCCATGAGCACTCCTCCTAATGAACTCCCCGCATGGCTCGCTCTTCAAGCCCATCGTGATGCCACCAAGAATGTGACGCTGAAGCAGCTCTTCGCCGGTGATCCCACTCGCGGCGAGCGATTGAATGCAGAAGGTGCGGGACTCTACCTTGATTATTCCAAGAACCGTGTTTCGGACGAAACGCTGAAGCTTCTCCTTGAGCTTGCGGAGCAGTCGGGACTCCGAGCTCATCTTGAGTCCATGTTTTCCGGGGAGAAGATCAACACAACCGAAAACCGCGCAGTGCTCCATGTCGCGCTTCGTGCCCCGAGGACTGAGGTGATTAAGGTAGATGGTGTGGATGTGGTTACGGAAGTTCATGCCGTCCTTGATGCGATGAGTGCCTTTGCCGAGCGTATCCGTAGCGGTGAATGGAAAGGATTCACCGGCAAGAGGATCAGAAATATCGTCAATATCGGTATCGGCGGTTCCGATCTGGGGCCTGTCATGGCTTATGAGGCACTCCGTCATTACAGCGACCGGGCACTGACCCTGCGATTTATCTCCAATGTTGACGGCACTGACTTCACTGAGGCCGTGCATGATCTCGATCCCGCCGAGACTCTTTTCATTGTTGCCTCCAAGACCTTCACCACGCTCGAGACAATGACCAATGCCGAGAGCGCCCGTGCATGGCTGCTTGGGGGGGTGGGCGGTGATGCAAAAGCCGTGGCGAGTCATTTTGTGGCTGTTTCCACAAATGCCGAAAAGGTTTCCGCCTTCGGTATCGACACCGCTAACATGTTCGGATTCTGGGATTGGGTGGGTGGTCGATATTCGATGGATTCAGCGATCGGACTCTCGACCATGATTGCAGTGGGAACGGGAAATTTTCGCGACCTGCTCTCCGGGTTTCACGCCATGGACGAGCATTTTCGCACGACCCCGTTTGAGAAAAATCTTCCCGTCCTCATGGGATTGTTGGCTGTCTGGTATATCAATTTTTTCGGAGCCCAGAGTATTGCCGTACTCCCCTATGACCAGTATCTCAAACGCTTTCCCGCCTATCTCCAACAACTTACCATGGAAAGCAATGGCAAGTCGGTGAGACTCGACGGCACCCATGTCACCTACGATACCGGGGCAATTTACTGGGGCGAACCGGGTACCAACGGGCAGCACTCCTTCTATCAATTGATTCACCAGGGGACACGCCTAATCCCATGCGACTTCATTGCCTTTGCCAAATCGCTTAATCCCCAGGGACGCCATCATGATATCCTGATGTCGAATGTCTTCGCGCAGGCTGAGGCTCTGGCCTTTGGTAAAACCGCTGCCGAAGTACGTGCGGAGGGGACCCCGGAGGAGCTTGTTCCTCACCGTGTCTTTGAAGGAAACCGTCCCTCCAATACGATTCTTGCTGAGACGCTTACCCCGGCCATCTTTGGTTCACTGATTGCACTCTACGAGCATGCCGTCTTTACCCAAGGTGTCATCTGGGGGGTCAACTCCTTTGACCAATGGGGTGTGGAGCTTGGTAAGATCCTTGCCCAGAGGATCATTCCAGAGCTTGAAGCGCAGGGCGATAAGGAACTGCATCATGACAGTTCCACAAATGCCCTGATCAGACTCTATCGTTCAAAAAAATAAGATTGGTAAAAACGAATCATGAAGAAGATCGAGATTTTTCAAGATGCGGATGCCGTGGCCAAGGAAGGGGCACGCCTTATCGCCGCCGCCGCCCGTTCTTCGGTTGGCGAGAAGGGAATTTTCAATTTTGCAGTCAGCGGCGGGAAAACCCCTTGGGTCATGCTCCGTGAGCTTGCCGCCGAGGAACTGCCATGGACGCAGGTTCATGTCTTTCAGATCGATGAACGCATCGCTCCAGAGGGTGACAAGGATCGCAATCTGACGCATCTCATGGAGAGCCTTGCGGGTTCACCCATCCCTCCCGAGAATATCCATGCAATGCCTGTTAATGCCTCAGATCCCGAGCAGGCATGCCGGACTTACGAAGAGACACTCGAAAAATTCACTGGAATTCCTGCGACACTCGATCTTGCCCACCTCGGCCTGGGCCCTGACGGACACACCGCTTCACTCGTCCCCTGTGATCCCGTCCTCAAAGTGAGAGACTTGGATGTTGCCCTGACAGCCCCTTACCAGGGGCGGAACCGCATGACGCTAACTTTTCCGATGATCAACCGCTCCCGGGCCATTCTATGGTTGGCCACCGGAGCCGAGAAGGCGCCGATGATCGAGCGTCTCAAGCATGGCGATCCGACGATTCCCGGCGGAAATATTGCCCAACAGAATGCAATTCTCTTGGCTGATGCACTGGCCTGTCCCTCACTTTGAGGTTTGATAGGGCATCATCATAAGTTGAAATTATAAAATATTTTAAACAGGAGTTTCCTTTCTGGCCGTTAATGGTCTAGAAATCCCAATCATGAGTAATGTTGCCGAAATCAAACTGGGTGAAAAAAGCGTGTCACTTCCCATTGTGGTCGGGACGGAAGGGGAACACGCCATCGATATTGCAAAGCTTCGCAGTCAGACCGGCTACATTACACTGGACGACGGATACGGGAATACGGGCTCATGCGAAAGTGCCATCACCTTCATTGATGGTGAAAAGGGAATCCTTCGCTACCGGGGCATTCCGATTGAGGAACTCGCACAGAAATCAACCTTCATCGAGACGGCCTATCTCATCATTTACGGCAATCTGCCCAACCACCAGCAACTGCGACAATTTTCAGATCTTCTCACTAGGCATGAACTGCTGCATGAGGATATGAAGTTTCACTTTCAGGGGTTTCCTGCAAAGGCCCATCCGATGGCCATTCTCTCCTCGATGATCAATGCGTGCGGCTGCTTCTCACCAACATTGCTTGAGACCGAATCCATACCTGATTTTGACATTCAGGCGGCTCGCTTAATCTCGCAAGTGCGCACCATCGCTTCCTTCTCTTACAGGAAGTCGCGCGGATTGCCGATGAACTATCCCAAGCCGACATACAAATACACGGCCAACCTGCTTCACATGATGTTCTCGTCTCCTTATGAAGAGGTGGAACTCAATCCCGAGGTCGTGAAGGCGCTCGATCTGATTTTCCTGCTCCATGCCGATCATGAGCAGAACTGCTCCACCTCCACCGTGCGTATGGTGGCATCCAGCAGGGCCAATCTCTTTGCTTCATGTTCGGCGGGCGTTTGCGCCCTCTGGGGACCGCTGCATGGAGGAGCCAATCAGGCTGTTCTTGAGATGCTTGGTGAAATCCATCAAAGTGGCGATGATGGCACCCGTTTCATTGCCGCCGCCAAGGACAAATCAAGTGGTAAGCGCCTCATGGGCTTCGGTCATCGCGTTTACAAGAATCACGATCCTCGGGCGAAGATCATCAAGGCTCAGTGTGACCGCGTCCTCGATACCCTTCACATCAACGATCCGCTTCTCGATATTGCCAAGCGACTGGAGGAGGCCACTCTGAACGACAGCTATTTTGTCGAACGCAAACTCTACCCCAATGTCGATTTCTACAGCGGAATCATCATGCGAGCACTTGGCATCCCATTGGAGATGTTCACCGTCATGTTTGCCATCGGTCGCATGCCTGGCTGGATTGCAAACTATAAAGAAATCATGGAGGAGAAAGAGACAAGAATCTATCGTCCTCGCCAGATCTATACCGGTTCGACGGTCAGAGGGTATATTCCCATCGAAGAAAGATAAGCGAAGTAGACTTGGGATTTTTTCCGCGCTCGCTCCCGATCATTTCGCTCTGCAGGCTACTGCATTGCGTTGGGCTATATGGACAGTTCTCACAGTTCGGAATTCGCCACAGATTTATTATGGCTTTACCGACATCATAAAATTTCTGCGTTTTTTTGGGATAGCGAAACCATTCGTAACGGCTGAGCCGTTTTGAAATCAGGTGCCGGATATTTAAACGACACTAGCCGTTTTTTATCCGCTCAATGAGCGTGTCTGCCATATCCGTGGGAGTCTCGGCAACAGCGATGCCTGCTGCGCGAAGTGCGGCGATCTTGCCTGCTGCCGTTCCTTGACCTCCACTGACGATGGCACCAGCATGGCCCATGCGACGTCCTTCGGGAGCCGTGGCTCCAGCGATGAAGGCGGCAATCGGCTTCTTGCAGTTTGCGGCAGCCCAGGAGGCCGCTTCTTCTTCGCCGGTACCGCCGATTTCACCAATCATGATGATGGCCTCGGTTTCAGGATCTTCGTTGAACATCTTGAGGATATCGGTATGGGAGGTGCCGTTGATCGGGTCTCCCCCGATGCCAACGCAGGTGCTCTGGCCGTAGCCGCGTGTTGTCAGCTGCCAGACCGCCTCGTAGGTGAGGGTGCCTGACCGGGAGACCACGCCGATGTTTCCCTTCTTATGAATGTACCCTGGCGCGATGCCTATGCGGCAGCCGCCGTGTGAGTCCTTGCCGATTCCCGGCGTGACGAGTCCGGGACAGTTGGGGCCGATGAGGCGGGTCTTGGAACCCTTCATGGAAAGCTTCACTTTCATCATGTCAATGACGGGAATTCCCTCGGTGATCGCAACAACGAGATCGAGTCCTGCATCGACACCCTCGACGATGGCATCGGCTGCAAATGGGGGAGGGACAAAGATTGCTGATACGGTGGCGCCCGTCTCCCGTACAGCCTGTTCCACGGTGTCAAAGATCGGAACCTTTCCCTCAAAGAGTTGCCCCCCCTTGCCCGGAGTGACTCCTGCGACGACCTTGGTGCCGTATTCGAGACTGAGCTTTGCGTGGCGTGCACCGAAGCTGCCGGTGATGCCCTGGATGAGGACTTTGGTGTCGGGTGTGACGAGGATCGACATGGTGATGAAAAGTGGTGGTGTGAGTCTTAAGGTGGTGTTCTAGGCCGCTGCTTTGACAGCGGCGACGATCTTGTGCGCTGCATCGAGAATGTTCTCACCGCTCTCGAGCTTGAGCCCGCTTTCGGCGAGGGTTTTTTTGCCTGCTTCAACATTGTTTCCTTCCAGTCTAACGACCAGAGGGATAGAGAGGCCTGTCTCCTTGGCCGCCTCAACGATGCCGGTGGCGATGATGTTGCAGTCCATAATGCCGCCGAAGATATTGACAAAGATTCCTTTCACACTCTTATCAGCAAGGATGATGCGAAAGGCTGCGGTGACCTGCTCGCGTGTGGCACCACCACCGACATCGAGGAAGTTGGCGGGCATTCCTCCCGCGTGCTGGATGATATCCATGGTCGCCATTGCGAGTCCTGCTCCGTTGACGAGGCAGGCGATATTTCCATCCAGTCCGATGTAGTTGAGTCCAAACTTGGAGGCCTCCACTTCCCTGGGATCCTCCTCTGTGATGTCGCGCATCGCAATGATCGAGGGTTGGCGGTAGAGCGAGTTGTCGTCAAAATTAAACTTTGCATCGAGGGCAAGCAGCTTGCCATCAGGGGTGACGACAAGGGGATTGATCTCGACCATCGAGCAGTCGCGTTCGATGAAGAGTCGGTACAAATTGGTGAAGAGCTTCGACGCCTGTGTCATCAGAGGGCCAGTCAGACCGAGCGATGCAGCGATAAGGCGTGTCTGATAGGGCATGAGTCCGAGAAAGGGATTCACAATAAGTCGGAGGATTTTTTCAGGGGATTTTTCAGCGACTGTTTCGATATCCATTCCTCCCTCCGTGCTCGCGATCACCACTGGGGATGATGTGGCACGGTCGATCAGGATCGCGAAATAAAGCTCACGGGCGATATCAACAGCCTCACCCACAAATATTTTGCCGACTTCCTTTCCTTCGGGGCCTGTCTGATGGGTGACAAGGACTTCACCGATCATTCTGGAAGCGAGTTCCTTTGCTTCTGCCGGCGTGTCGCATAGATGCACTCCTCCCTTGAAACCGCTTTTAAAAGTACCTTTTCCTCGACCTCCGGCATGAATCTGTGCCTTGATGACCAGTTTTCCTCCGAGGCCGGCCGCTACATTTTTTGCCTCCTCTGCGGTATGGGCTACGGAACCTGGTTGGGTGGCAACGCCAAATTCTGCGAAGAGTTCGCGGGCCTGAAATTCGTGAATATTCATGTTGTAAAAGGCAGATCACTACACGCCCTGCGTGAGAAGGAAAAGAACTCCTTTATCCAAGTGTAAAAAAAGTTTCAAAAATCCCTCAGAACCGATGTGTTGGGGGTTCCTGCTCTGAAAGTTACTCAAACTGTGCCCGTTGCCGAGTGGAAGAGAGCACTGCGTTCCAAAGCTCTCCATTAAGTTCAAGTCGCTTGCTCCCACGGGCAATGACGCTGATTGGAACATGGACGAAATGACTATGGAGATAGCTGATGACTAGTCCTGTTCTGCCGCTCATCGCGGCATGCACCGCATGGCGTCCCATGAAGTCACAAATGAGGGCATCCTGAGTATTTGCGGGGCATCCTCTGATCTGGTAGCTCGGATCGAAGTAACGGAGTGTCATCTCGATGCCGCGTTTTTTAAAATGGGCCTGAAACTGATCCTTGAGAAAATGACCGATATCCTTAAGCCTCAGATTGCCGGATTCATCGCGCTCGTCATTTGATTCTAGAAGTTCCTGACCTGCTCCCTCCGCGACAACCAGAACCGCGTGACTTTTTTTTCCAAGTCGTCTTTCCATCGCTGCAAACAGTCCCCTCGGCCCTTCCAATGCAAAGGGAATCTCGGGCACGAGACAGAAATTCACATCCTGACTAGCAACAGTCGCTGCCGCAGCAATAAATCCGGCATGACGGCCCATGAGCTTCACGATGGAGACACCGTTGTCGACGCTTCTCGCCTCGGTGTGGGCACTATTGATGACCCGGACGGCCTCATCGACGGCGGTGTCGAATCCGAAAGTGCGCGTCACAAAATGAACATCATTGTCGATGGTCTTGGGGATCCCCACAACGGCAAGTTCATGACCCCTTTTGCGCGCTTCCTCAAAGAGGTCATTACCTCCCCGTTGAGTGCCGTCACCCCCGACCGTGAAGAGAATATTGACTTCATTGTTAATAAGGAAATCAACGGCAACCCCTGTGTCAACCGGGCCTCGTGAGGTGCCCAGCATCGTCCCTCCCTCCTTGTGAATGTCTTCGACGAGATCGTCGGTGAGCTCGATCGGGCGTTTTCCGCGCTTGGGATCGAGGCCACGGTAGCCGCCCCGTATTCCAATGACCGACTTGATGGCATACCCCCTGATCAGCTCACGGGTGACGGAGCGGATGACATTGTTTAGTCCCGGGCAGAGTCCTCCGCAGGTCACAATAGCCGCGCGGGTGTTCTTTGGATCAAAAAAGACTTTCTTACGCGGACCCGCTTTTTCAAAAAGAATCAGTTCCTCGGGCACATTGCCTCCATGCCATTGGATCTCGGCTGGCATGAAGACTTCGTCCGAACCCGAAAAAGAGACAGGTGAGTCATACCGGGCTTCACCCAATTTTGTAATGGACATGGTTTTCATCTAAAATAAGGATATCTTCATACAGATTTCGCGCGATAACACCAATTCTGTTTGATGGTGTTGATAAATAATGTAGGGACGTGTTGTGATTCAAACGAGGATTGACCACGAGCCAGCTTGTCTCCAGATTAGCAAGCTGATTTCAGGCACCCGTAGCTCAATTGGATAGAGTGCTTCCCTCCGAAGGAAGAAGTTGTGAGTTCAAATCTCGCCGGGTGCACCATCCGTGTCTGTGATTTGTCGGTGATTGATTTGGCATGAGGCAGTCCTAACAGGGGTAGTTATTTCTGGTTGAGGGCATGGAATTGGGGTACTGAAAGATGGTAGTGTCCCTCATGAATTTCTCCCTCGCGACCCAAGCCCCGGTTCCCAAGAATGAGCGGAACCGTATCATTGAACTTTCCGAGCTGGATATCGACTACGCGGAGTTTTTTCAACCTCTGGAGGACCTTACCAAACTCGCGGCAATGGTCGCGGGCACAAGCGTTTCACTAGTGAATCTGATCGATACCTATACCCAGTGGACGGTATCCAGCTTCGGACTTGCCATCAAACAGATGAGCCGTGAAGAATCCGTATGCCAGTACACGATTGCTCAGGATGAGAGCTTTGAGATTCAAGATCTTTCGCGGGATGAGAGATTCAAAGATCAATTTTATGTAACAGGGGCCTCAGGACTTCGTTATTACTTCGGGATTCCCCTGCAAACCCCCTCGGGTAGCAATATAGGCGCTCTCTGTTTTCTGGACAAAAATTCCAGGAAGATTGATCCGGAAAAGGCAAAGCTCCTTAAAATTATTGCCGATGAAATAGTCAGTCGCCTGATGCTACAAAGGACCATTGACGGCCTCAAAGACAGGATCGGCTCCTTTGAGCAGACTCACAAAAGGGTTGCCCATGACATCCGTGGACCATTGGGAGGCATCCTTGGCCTGACGGATATCATTATCGAGACCGGAACGGATGGAAATCTCCAAGAGGTTCTGGATTTGATCCAAATGATTAGAAAGAGCAGTAAAGGATTGCTGGAGTTGGCCGATGAAATTCTGCTAAGTACCACGAATGTGGCCGAACCGGAGGGGCCTTTGACTTTGGGAATATTTAAGGAAAAATTGGAAAAACTTTTCACCCCGCAGTGTGTGTCAAAGAAACTCGATTTTCAGGTAACAATTCAGAACGGAAAGCAAGACCTCGTGATTTCCAGGAAAAGCCTGCTCCAAATCGTTGGCAACTTGATTTCAAACGCCATCAAATTCACCCCGGAACAAGGGTCTGTACGGGTAGAACTCGATTTTGTGATGGGGCATCTCCCTCTTCTGGAAATTAGTGTGAAGGATACCGGTCTGGGGCTTAGTGATATAGAAATTGAGGAAATTATGCGGGGGGAATCGTCCTCGCGAGATGGCACTGAAGGTGAAAAGGGATATGGTTTTGGGCTTCACCTAGTGCAACGATTGGCGGCTGGATTGAACGGAATGATCCACATTGAATCAGAGATCGGGAAAGGGACCTGTTTTAAGATTTCACTTCCACAGGCTGAATGAGAGAATTGACCGGCAGTGACATGGTTTTCGCATGGAATATTTCTGGATCCTCAGTCATGAGTTTGAATCAGTGCTTTCATAACCCATAGTCCAGACTTTATCACAGTTAGGCGTCCCTCCCCACAGACGATTTGAAATTATGAGCTTCATCGAGTTACAGGAACCATCACGGAAGTTTGGAAGTCCTGAAATTGATTTTCGTGTCTATCAACGACTGGCTGAAATGATGTCCCAGGGCAAACACGGACAGCGATGGCATATCCGTAAGTTCAGCCCAGATCCCGTCGAGGCGGATTCTCTTGATCCGTTTGGCACGCTGCGCATCGACAGACCCTTTTTGCCGATCAAAAATCATGGAGCTGAAATTGCAAAATCAACGGCGATCTTTGGATCGTTTCTAATCAAGCCTCAAAGTCTCAAAAAACTGACGGACTCCATCAGTGGGATTCTTTTGCAGGGGCCGGTTAAGGAGCACCTTGCCAAAGGCGGCTCGGTGGCATTTGCCGTGGGGCCCCACAAATCCTATGCCGACATTCCTGTTTCGGGGATGGCAGCCGCACAGTTGGGCCAGGACATCGCAAGGAATCAGACGGAATTTACTCATCGTCAGGTTAGCTTGCAGGAGCTCTCAGGTTACAAGATCATCGACGATGGCATCTTGGGTACTGCGAATGTCCTGCAAACCTTTCCTGATAGCAAGTCCGGCAAGGACGATGCCTTCACTGATATTCGCGATCATGCAAATATGCTGGCGATGAAGGAATACACCCGCCTGGTGCGTCATGGCGGGCAGATCTTCTGGATCAATGAAGGGGGGTCCGAGACGCGTCTCGATGCCTTGACGGGACTTCAGATTGCTGCGCGCGCTAGCAAGGGAAGCGCAGGACTACTGCATCATTACAATAAAAGGGGTGCCAATCGAGTCATGACGATTCCTTATGCGATGGATTGCGACCCTTTCAAGCCCGGCGGAGGATTTGATCCTCATGAAGTTCCCTTCCTGTTTCTTGAGCCCCGATTTCTCCAAGGTGACGAAGAAGTTCACGGCATGATGGAGGAAATTCTCGTCGCCTATAATCAGATCAAGCGTCCGGAAGTGCCATCGGCCCGATATGAGACTGCCGAGGAGCAGCTAGAACGGCTCGGTTAGAAGTCCCTAGATCCGAACGAACCTGTCCAACAAGGCAAAGAATCGTTGCATGCCCGATTTGAAAAGGGTGAGGTCGCTCATGATCTCCTCCGGTGTCTGAACGGTTGCTGAAGGAGGAGGGGCCACGCCGTGCTCTGCCAAAGCATCCCTCATCATGGCCTCCGTCCACTCCAGATGAAACTGGAGTCCCAGCACCTGGTCGCCGATCAGGAAGGCCTGCTGTTCGCAGGCGTTGTTGCGGGCGATCTGAACAGCACCCGGCGGCAATGTGTAGGTGTCACCATGCCACTGAAAAGCGAGGAACGAACTTTTCTTGTGAGCGTCTAAAGCGAGGAACGAGCAATTCTCCTCATTTTCTAAGGCCGGGAGGGAGAGCCATTTTTTTCCTTCCCCGGTCGGCTCGATTGGTTGCCACCCAAATTCCTTGAGGTTATGGCGGAATGCCTTTCCCCCCAGTGCATCCGCGAGAAGCTGGCATCCAAGACAGAGACCGAGAAGTTTCTTCCCGGCGGCATAAGCATCACGCAGATATTGCTTTTCAAGAGCGAGCCAGGGGTATTGTTCATTTTCATAAGCTCCCATTGGCCCACCAAGACTCACTAGAAGACCGAACGAATCATGTGGAGGGAGGGGCTGCCCCTCGCAGATTAGGCAGGTTGTCACCGAATGTCCCCGAGACAATGCCCATTCGAGCAGCGCACCAGGGCCATCAAGGGGATCGTGTTGAAGGAAAAGAAGACGCATGTTGAAAATGTTACATTTTTGTAGCAAACCGTGTGCCTCGTTGACACATCGGGTGAGTCAGGAGATACTACCCGGCTACACAAAAACCATGGATAAAATTCGCAATATCGCCATCATCGCCCATGTTGACCACGGGAAGACCACCCTCGTTGACCAGCTCCTGAAGCAGTCGGGCACTTTCCGAGCCAACGAGGCCAAGGCCACAGAGATCTGTATCATGGATTCCATGGATCTTGAGAGGGAGAAAGGGATCACTATCAAGGCCAAGAACGCCGCCTTCCAGTGGCACGAATACCATGTCAATATCGTGGACACTCCGGGCCACGCCGATTTCGGTGGCGAGGTCGAGCGCATTATGAAGATGGTCGATGGCGTACTTCTTGTCGTGGACGCCTTTGGCGGTCCCCAGGCACAGACCAAGTTCGTGCTCAAGAAGGCACTGGAAAACGGCCTCAAGCCGATCGTTGTCATCAACAAGATTGACCGTGACAATGCCGATCCGCACAAAGTGCTCGACATGGTCTTCGAGCTTTTCCTTGAGTTGCATGCCTCTGACGAGCAGCTCGACTTTCCCGTTGTCTATGCCAGTGCCAAGCAGGGCTTTGCCAAGAAGGAAATTGACCAGGAGAGCACCAATATGGAGCCACTATACGAGGCAATCGTGAAGTATATCCCCGCTCCGAAAACCTCGGATGTCCCCTATTTTCAGATGCTCGTTTCCAACCTCGACTACAGTGATTACCTTGGTCGTATCGCCTTCGGACGCATTATCAGCGGCAAGGTCAAGATGGGTGAGCAGGTTGTTGCCATCCATAAGAATGGGCAGAAAGAGAAAAAAGCTGTCACGGCGATCTTTGGACACAAGGGACTTCAGAAAATCGAGCTTCAGGAAGCCAGTGCCGGCGACATCGTCGGTATCTGTGGTTTCGAGGATGTTTTCATCGGGGAAACCATCACCGATAATGACACCCGCGAACCCCTATCCTTCATCGACATTGATCCTCCGACCATCACGATGAAGATCTGTATCAATGACGGCCCGCTTGTCGGCAAGGAGGGTAAACTCGTCACAGCCCGGCAGATCAAGGAGCGCCTCATTCGTGAGACCCGAACCAATGTCTCCATTGAGGTCAAAGAGACCGAGTTGGCCGGACACTTTCAGATCAAGGCACGCGGAGAGATGCAGATCGCTGTCATCGTGGAGCAGATGCGCCGAGAAGGCTTCGAGTTGCTCGTTTCCCGACCCGAGGTCATCTATAAACGGGGTGAGGATGGTAAGCTTCTGGAGCCGATCGAGACTGTTTATGTTGATGTGCCGCCCGACAACCTCGGCGACATTCTTCAGAGCCTCGCAGGACGCAAGGCTGAGATTGTGAACATGGATCACAAGCCAAAGAGCGTGACTGTCCAGGCCGAGGCTCCGACCCGCGGACTCATCGGATTTGAAACCGATCTCGTCAACCTGACCAAAGGAAGCGGCATCATGTCCCACATCTTCAAGGAGTATGCGGAGTTCAAAGGTGAGATTCCGACCCGTAACAACGGGGTTTTGATCGCCATGGAAGCCGGTGTCGCCATGGCCTACTCCATGGAGAAAATTCAGGAACGCGGCCGTCTCTTCGTCTCTCCTCAGGATGATGTCTATGTCGGTATGATCGTGGGGGAGAACTCCCGAGCCGATGACATGCCGGTCAATGTCTGCAAGGCCAAAACGCTCAATAACATGCGAAGCACCGGTGACGGTAAGGGCGTCTCCCTCTCTCCTCCTCTCAAGATGAGTCTCGAGCGTTCTCTTGAGTACATTGCCCCCGACGAGTATGTCGAGGTGACACCCCTGACGATTCGACTCCGCAAGAAGTTCCTCGATGCCACAGCCCGCAAACGAGCCAGCTCGACACCGGTCATCGCAGAGGATTAACATCTGTGGAAGACTGTTAAGCTGCAGGCTATTGGACTGGTGGAAAAAAGATGCGAAATCCATCCAACCTAATACCCTATTAGGCTAAACCGCTAAAAACCTTCTATCTTTTTCTCCCCATGGGTCGTCAATGGCTCCTCGCCAAACGCGAGGTCAATTCACTCAAGAAATCCAAGGCTACTGGAAAATTCGTCCGGGAGATCACCATTGCCGCGCGTCAGGGGGGAGCTGACCCCGAGTCAAATTCTCGCCTCTTTGCCGCGTTGGAAAAGGCGCGCGCGGAGAGCGTATCCAAGGATGTCATAGACCGCGCCATCAACAAGGGAGCCGGCATTGGTGGTGAAAAGGCCGTCATCGATCACATCGTGTTCGAAGGCTATGCACCGCACAAAATCCCGGTGATCGTCGAGGTCTATACCGACAATACCAACCGGACAACTCCTGAAATCCGCGTCCTCTTCCGAGACGGGCAGCTCGGCACACCTGGCAGTAACAAGTTCCTCTTTGATCATGTCGGACTTGTGGAAGCCTATACGGAGAAAGCAGGAGTGGATATTGAGGAAGCCGCCATCGAGGCCGGGGCTGACGAGGTGGAATCGTTGACCCACGATCAGAACGACGACATCCCTGCCGACAAGACGGGTGCGCGGTTCATGACCGACCGTACAGCCACGGCAGCTGTTACGACATGGCTAAAGGATAACGGATGGAAAGTCGTGACTAGCGAACTTGGCTATGTGGCCAAGACTTATCCTGAACTGAGCGACGAACACCGCGCCAAGGCTGGGGAGTTTTTACAGGCGCTTGAAGAGCACGATGATGTCCATAGAGTTTGGACCGCGATCAAATAACTCCGGCAGGTCTTTTAACGTGGTGCGGTGTTGCTGCTAGCTCGGCGTAGGACTACTACGCCGCTAGTCATATCCTCGTCACTCCGGATCAAGTTTCTGACTTTCCATCGATTTGAGGACTTCGGACATATCCTCGACCTCGTTCCAGACTTCGAGGGTGATATAGATCGGTGCATTTTGAAGCGAAGCCATGGCCAGACAGTCGCTTGGCCTGGCGTCCAGTTCGAGGAGTTTGCGTTGCTGGAGTTCGTTTTCGACGCTGATGATCATCCTTCCATAGTAGGTAGCACCCTTGAGATCGTTGATGATCACCCGGTCAACTTTGGCACCAAGACCAGTGAGCATCATTCCCATGAGGTCATGCGTGAGGGGGCGTTCGTGCTTCTCACCATTTAAAAGTTGGTTGATCGAATTTCCAACTAGCGGATCGATGTAGATCACAAAGACCTTCTCTTCGTCCCCTAGAAAAAGTGCACAACCGTTGGTTGTGGGAATGACGGCCCTGATCACGATGGGCAAGACCTCTTTGGTGTTCATTGTTTCAACTATGCAGCAGAATTTGTGTTCTGAAAGTCCGGGTGTGTGATGCCCCTCTTTTTGTATTCTTCCGCCAGCACCAGATAATGATCGGCCCACATGCCCAGTCCCTCCTGTTCCTCTGCGGAAAGCGAGCGGACGATACGCCCGGGAGAGCCGACCACCATGGAGCCCGGTGGGATCACCGCGTTCATCAGGATCGTGGCATGAGCCCCGATCAGGCATCTTTCCCCGATCACAGCGCCGTCCAGAATAATGGCTCCCATGCCGATCAGCGACTCATCGCCGATCGTGCAGGCATGAACGATCGCACTGTGTCCTATTGTCACACGTCGTCCAATAGTGGCACCGAGATTAGTGCCGACATGAACCACTGCGTTGTCCTGAACATTGCTTTGTTCTCCGATGACGATGGGCGCTATATCCCCGCGCAATGAGGCTCCAGGCCAGATATTAGCTTGTGCGGCAATACATACGGATCCTGACAAAAATGCACCAGGAGCCACGAATGCAGCACTGTCCACGATCGGTCTACAGGCGAGATATCCACCCACTATTTTTGAAAAATAGGCCAGATGATCGGGATGATGGAGACGGGATGGATCGTTTGGATTGGCGGCGGGTTCAGTACTCATGAGGATTTTTTTAAAAAGAATTCGAGAATGGGTGTTGACAGCAAGGCTGGGTTTTTCTTTGGATCACCACTGTCACAAGACACAACAAACAACCCAAAACAAAAAAATCCATGAGCAGCAAACTCCAACTCGTTGAAGCCGTCCAGAAATCACTCGGCAAAGATACCAGCAAGGCCCACGCAGAAAAGGTCGTTGCCGCAGTCATCGACGGAATCAAATCCAATGTCAAAAAGAGCAAGTCTCTTCAACTGATCGGATTTGGTACCTTCAAACTTGTCAACCGCAAGGCCCGCACCGGCATCAATCCCAAGACCGGCGAGAAGATCAAGATCAAGGCCTCCAAGAGCGTTCGCTTCACCCCAGGTAAGGCTTTCAAAGAGATTCTGTAATCTCTCAGGGTTTCCCCCCACCCGAGAAAACCCGTTTTGCCAATTGGCAAAACGGGTTTTCTCATTTCACACCTTTATTTCCCCATTTCTTTTGGGTAGTTTGAATCCCTTATGAAAAAACCACTCGTTGTTTCAGTCACAGGGGCGGCAGGTCAAATCGGTTATTCCCTCCTCCCGCGCATTGCATCAGGGCAGGTCTTTGGTCCTGATCAGCCTGTTTCCCTTCGCCTCATCGAAATTGAACCCGGCATGAAAGCCCTTGCTGGGGTTGTCATGGAACTGAATGACTGCGCCTTTCCGCTCCTGGAGTCAATCGAGGCCACCGCCGATCTCGATGTCGGCTTTGACGGTGCAAACTGGGCGCTGCTCGTGGGCAGCGTCCCCCGTAAGGCCGGTATGGAGCGCAAGGATCTTCTTGGTATTAACGGCAAGATCTTTATCGGACAGGGGCAGGCCATCGAGCGCAATGCTTCTGATGATATCCGTGTGCTCGTCGTGGGGAATCCCTGCAACACCAACTGTCTCATCGCGATGAACAACGCCCGCTCGATTCCGGCGGATCGCTGGTTTGCCATGACCCGTCTGGATGAGAACCGGGCCAAGAGCGCACTCGCGGAAAAGGCAGGCGTTCACAACCGTGATATCACCAAGTTGGCGATCTGGGGCAATCACTCCAGCACTCTCTATCCTGATTTTGAGAATGCTCTGATCAACGGCGATCCTGTCAGTAAGTTTATTCCCGAACGAGCCTGGCTCGAAGGCGATTTCATCAAGAATGTCCAACAACGCGGTGCGGCGATCATCGCTGCCCGCGGGCTCTCCTCGGCCAAGTCTGCCGCCCATGCGGCCATTGAGACCGTGCAGGCGCTTCGTGAGGCAACTCCCGCTGATGACTGGCACAGTGTGGCCCTGGCCTCTGATGGCTCCTACGGTGTCGAGAAGGGGCTTATCTGCTCCTTCCCAACCCGTTCCAAGGGGGATGGCTGTGCGAGTATCGTCCAGGGTGTCGATCTTGGTGACTTCGGTCGGGCAAAGTTCCAACTGAGTGTTAACGAACTCCTCGAAGAGAAGGCGATGGTTTCCGAACTGCTTCCTCAATAATGAGCCATGATATTCCTGCGGGTGATCCCGCTATCTACCGATCCGAAACCGATAGCATGGGGGCCATTCCGGTTCCCCATGATCGATACTACGGTGCCCAGACCGCTCGCTCCCTGATTCACTTCGACATCGGTAACGACACCAAGCCGCCCGAGCTGATCAAGGCTCTTGGACAGCTTAAGAAAGCCTGTGCGTTGTCAAACCATGACCTAGGCAAACTCTCCGCCGAAAAGGCCGATCTCATCAGCCGCGCCGCCGACGAAGTGATCGCCGGGAAGTTGAATGAGCATTTTCCCTTGCGCATCTGGCAGACAGGCAGCGGTACCCAGAGCAACATGAATGCCAACGAAGTTATCTCAAACCGTGCCATTGAAATGGCAGGTGGTGTGCTCGGCTCCAAAACGCCGATACATCCCAACGATGATGTGAACATGTCACAGTCTTCCAATGACACCTTCCCAACAGCGATGAATATCGCTGCAGTGACAGTGCTCATGGAAAGGTTGATTCCGGCAATCAGGGAACTCCGTGATGCCCTTGATGCCAAGGCGGTTGAATACGCGGAGATCGTGAAGATTGGGCGGACGCATCTTCAGGATGCAACTCCCCTGACTCTTGGACAGGAGTTCTCCGGCTATGTGGCGATGCTCGATGCCGATCTAGCCAGAATTAAGGAAAGCCTTCCGGGTCTGGAATCCCTTGCCATCGGCGGGACGGCGGTTGGAACCGGGCTCAATGCCCATCCCAAATTCGGTGACACGGCGGCGGCACACATTGCCAAACTGACCGGGTATCCGTTTGTTTCCGCACCCAACAAATTTGCAGCCCTCTCCTCCCATGGGGAGTTTGTCTTTGCGAGCGGGGCACTCAAGTCGCTAGCCACCTCACTGATGAAGATCGCCAACGATCTCCGATGGCTGGCCTCCGGCCCACGATGCGGATTGGGGGAGCTTTCACTTCCTGAGAACGAACCTGGTTCCTCAATTATGCCAGGCAAGGTCAATCCAACCCAGTGTGAATCCGTCACAATGGTGGCCGTTCAGGTCATGGGCAATGATGCTGCTATCGGGATGGCGGCATCCCAGGGAAATTTTGAACTGAATGTCTTTAAGCCTGTCATCATTCATAATTTCCTTCACTCGGTGCGACTCCTCTCCGATTCCGCCCGCTCCTTCACAGAGCACTGTATTGTCGGTATTGAGGTGAACCGCGATAAGATCGCTGACTATGTGAAAAACTCCCTCATGCTTGTGACCGCTCTCAATCCCCACATCGGTTACGACAATGCTGCCAAGATCGCCAAAAAAGCCCACAAGGAGAAAACCAGTTTAAAAGAGGCTGCCATCGCTCTTGGGTTGCTGACTTCGGAGCAGTTTGACAGCTGGGTGATTGCGCGAGAAATGACTCAGTCCTGAGCACAAATCGCTCTAATACACGGCTCGGTAGATCGGCAGATACCCGCCGCTACCGAGCTGTGGGGATGTGGCTTTGGAGGTATCATGGGAAACACCCACGGAAATCGTACTGCGGTTAATAATCACTGGCGCAAACGGAGTGGTTGCCCTTGAACCATACTCCGCTCTTCTTAAGTCATTAACGGTCACACTCGCCGAAGACCATGTCCACGCTACCAAGAATGGCGACGATGTCGCTGAGCATGTGGCCCGGGATCAGTTTTGGAAGGATGCTGAGATTGACGAAGGAGGGGGCGCGGATTTTCAGGCGGTGAGGAACTCCTCCCCCCTTGCTGTTGATGTAGAATCCAAGTTCACCCTTGGGATTCTCCGCGCCGAAATAGATTTCTCCAGCAGGGGCATCGACTCCTTCCGTGGTGATGATGAAATGGTGGATGAGTTGCTCCATGCTCTGGAGTACTTCCTCCTTTTCAGGAAGGCGATTCTTTCCATCGGCGACATTCACGGGGCCTGAGGGCAGGTTATCTATCGCCTGACGGAGGATGCGGAGACTCTGGCGCATCTCCTCGACGCGAACAAGATAACGATCGAAGCAGTCTCCTACAGTTCCAATAGGAATCTCGAAGTCATATTTTTCGTAGTCGAGATAGGGGTTGGCTTTGCGAACATCATGATTCACTCCCGAGCCACGGAGCATCGGTCCAGTGAGCCCGTACGCGATGGCATCTTCCTTTGAGATGATTCCAATGTCGCGGGTGCGTCCGATAAAGATCGGATTGCGTGTCATGAGTTTGTCAATCTCGTTGAGTGCTGTGGGGAAGGTATCCAGAAACTCGCGCAGCATTGCCGGGAATTTCTCGGGAAGATCACGAACCTGTCCGCCGACGCGGGTGTAGCTGGTGGTGAAGCGGGCACCGGTGAGGAGTTCGCAAAGATTATAGATCTTTTCGCGCTCGGTGAAGGCATACATGAAGACGGAGATCGCCCCGATATCCATGGACCCGCATCCGATTCCCAAGAGGTGGGCCGAGATTCGCGCCAGTTCGCAGCAGATTACTCGAATGGCCTTGCCCCTGGGGGGTAGTTCCCAACCCATTAGCTTTTCCACAGCAAGCGCGTAGGCGACATTGTTGGCAAGAGGTGCGAGATAATCGAGTCGGTCTGTGTAAGGGACGAACTGATTGTACTGCATGTTCTCGGCGATCTTCTCGTCCCCTCGGTGCAGATAGCCGATGTCAGGCGTGGCCTTGGTGACGATTTCTCCGTCAAGTTCCAGCAGGAGCCTCAGCACTCCGTGCGTTGAGGGGTGTGAAGGCCCCATGTTCAGCGTCATGGTTTCACCAAGAAGCTCGCTGGCGGGAAGATGGGCAGCATTGGCCGGATCCTGCAATGCCTGTTGGGTGCGGCCCAGTGTGTCGGGGACTTCGAAAAGGGTGCTCGTGCTCACGGATCAGAATTAAACAGGATGACGGGACTTAGGGCCAGCTTTCTTGAAACCAAAAGGAGTTTTTGAAAAAAATTAGGGGCACTTGGATTTGAACCAAGGACCAACCAGTTATGAGCCGGCTGCTCTAACCGCTGAGCTATACCCCCGTGCAGAGAGGGGTGAATGTACCCGCAATGATGGGCAAAGGTCATGCCCAAAATGTGCTAACGGGCAGATTCTCCCACCAAGCTGACCGGTGGAACCGGTGATGCGGATCCTATGTCTTCATCCGGCAAGGGGCGTTCTCCGCAATGAAGGACAAGTCGCTGAGTCGTTCCCTCCCTCACGAGCGTGACTTGGAGAGGCTCTCCGGCACTCAGATAGAAGGAAGCATCGAGAACATCGTCAGGTGTGTGAATGGCATGGCTTCCCAAGGTGAGAAGTGTGTCTCCGGGGCGGATGCCCGCACTTTCGGCAGGACTCCCAGGCACGACTGAGACAACGCGCGTCCTGGAATTCTTTTGCGGAACAGCTGCAAGCTCGACAACCGCTCCAACCCAGCCGGGATTGATGCCTCCGTAGCGCAGCAGATTATGGTGAAGCTGTTCGATTGCCGAGGAGGGAAGTACGGTGCAGGTGCCCAGCTGGGTATTGCCTGAAATGACGATTCCCAGAAGGTTGCCATTGAGATCGAGTACGGGTGATCCCCCTTCTCCCTCGCTGAGCGGTATGCTTGCCGTGAGATGCGTGACGCAGTAGTAGGCATCATCCTCGTGATTCTTACTTCCTGTGATCATGCCTAGAACAGGAGTCGCCTGTTGTTCCCTTGGATAACCGATGCTTACCACCGGCGTGAGTGCGGGGGCGTTGCTGATCGGCAGGGGAGGGAGGAAGGCTGCCGAGTCCTTTGCTGAGCTGATTTTCAAAAAAGCCACGCCACTGCGCGGGTCGATGGCCGTGAGCGTTGCAGGAAAGGTTTGTCTGGCTTGCTCCACCACGATGTCCTGTGCTCCTCGAACGATCTCAGCGAGTGTGATGATCGTGCCTGTGGGATCAATGGAAAATCCTGTTCCCACGATTTCTCCATTGCCATCATGGCAACGGATGCGAACAACGGAGGTGGATCGATCTCGTGAGATCGTCCTGATCGACTCGGAGACTTTGGCCGAGAGTCCTGATGAAGCACTGAGATGCTGCTCACCTCGTCCTGCGGCGCAAAGTGTGCCGGGCAGCAGCATGAGCGAAAAGACGGCACATAACGCGATGTCTCGATTTTCCCTGCGGAAATAGAAGGATCGATTAAAAACTAAGCGGCGATTCATGGCTCGCCGGGCGGGCTTGTAGGAGATAGGAGGTCGGGAAAAGGTGTGAGGAATCACCGTTGCCGGATAACCCCGCGCGAAGCGAAACCGGTTGCATCTTCTGAATCGTGACAGGTGTCTGAGAAAAGGAATTCTGCGAATAGTCAGGAGTAAAATTCACCTGTGAGCCGCTCTGCGACGGCGTGACGCGCAGGATTGCGACGCTGGCGATGACTGCCACCGCAGTAGCACCGGCATAAGCGAAGGTGGGAACCCTAAATTCCGAAATCCAATAGGACAATCGCTCCATCATGAGGGTTGTGATGGAAGGTTTGAGAAGTTCGGCCCTCTGCCGACGGTGAAAATCACCAAGAAAGTCCTCGTAGTATCCCTCGGGAGGCTGTTCATAGCGTTTCAGCCGAAGGAGACGGTGAATAGAGTCGGAGTTTGTCATGTCGCTCATGGTAGATGATTGTTTTCTTTATGCTTTCTTAAACTCATGGAGGTAGGTTTGCAACTGACGGTGGGCATAAAAAAGCCGTGAACGAACGGTCCCCTCGGAGATCCCGAGAATTTTGGCGATTTCTGAGTGTGGAGTTCCTTGAATATCAAACATGGTGACGACGGCCCGATGATCATGTGACAGCTTACTCATGGCGGCGTTCAATTTTTTTTGCAGTTCATGGATTGAAATTTCATTCAGAGGGTCTCCCTGACTGGTGGCCGCGATGAAATCCGGATCGCTTTCAATGCTATTGTCTGGGTCGTTCAGACTTGGGTGCTGGCGGCGCTTGCGCTTTTTGAGAAAATTGATCGTCATGTTGACGGCGATCGAATGCATCCAAGTCGAGAAACTTGATTTTCCACGAAAACTGCAAATCGAGCGGAAGGCCTTGGCAAAAACATCCTGCAACAGATCGTTCGTATCCTCATGATTGGATGTCATGTTGTAGATCAGTCCATACAGGCGGGGTGTGTAGCGCACGACCAGTTCATCAAAGGCACTGGGATCTCCTCCCTGGGTTCTAGCCACCAATTCGGGATCGTTGTTGGGGGGAGTCTCCAGCTCGGCAGTCATGCAGTAACAGATTTCCTATCAGGAGTGGTGCTGAGGGCAAATTTCTTTCCTTAAAATTCCAACTTTTCTTTTTTCGATGATTTTTCTCTCAAAAAACTATATAACCTTCTTGAATCAGAAAAACATAGCTGTTAGCCTCTTTTCCCAGATGAGCAGTACGGCCCACAAGGAATCACTTTCACCCTCAAATCAATCACAAGGAAAAGACAGTGCCTGTTGTCTCTGCTCTTTACCCTTGTTGTCATCCTCAATCGGTCGCAAATGGATCGTGGCCGGCACGGGCATTCTTCTGGTGCTTTTTGTCATTGGTCATCTGCTTGGCAATCTCACGATTTTTCCCGGCCCCAACTGGATCAATGCCTATGCCGAGCATCTGCAGTCACTCGGCCCTTTCCTTTGGGTGATCCGTCTGATTCTTCTCACCATCGTGGGTCTGCACATTACCTGCACGATCCTACTCTGGCATGAGAACCGCATCGCCAATCCCAGAAAATACGCCGTTGAAAATACGCTCAAAACGACCATCTACGCCCGCTCGATGCGACTCACGGGACTGGTCTTCATAGCCTTTGTTATTTTTCATCTGGCCCATTTGACATGGCAGGGGTTTAACCCTGAAACAAGAACATGGGTCGATGCCGAGGGACGCCACGATGTCTATCGCATGCTTATTGCGGCATTTTCCAACCCCTTCATCAGTGCCTTCTATATCCTTTCTGTGGGACTGCTTGCCATGCATCTGAGTCACGGTATTGCCAGCCTCTTTCAAACTCTTGGTATCACTTCGGCAAAGCTAAGACCTCTCTTCGAGGGCGGTGGTCGCATCGTGGCCTGGCTCATTTTTGCCGGTTATGCCTCGATACCACTCGCAGTGCTTCTTGGCATCCTCCGTTATCCCCATGCTTCAGCCTGCTCCTTCTGCCACTGATACCACCGACCATTTGCCAACATGATACTTGATGCTAAAATTCCAGCTGGTCCCATTGAGCAAAAGTGGACCAATTTCAAGAACAACGCGAAGCTGATCAATCCTGCCAATAAACGGAAATTCAAAGTAATCGTCGTCGGGTCGGGACTAGCCGGATCTTCCGCTGCCGCCACGCTCGCCGAACTTGGCTATCAGGTCGACTGCTTCTGCTTCCAGGACAGTGCTCGTCGTGCACACAGTATCGCGGCACAAGGTGGCATCAACGCCGCTAAAAATTACCAGAATGACGGCGATAGCGTCTGGCGGCTCTTCTACGACACGATCAAGGGAGGCGACTTCCGTGCTCGCGAAGCCAATGTCTATCGTCTTGCCGAGGTCAGTCGGAATATCATCGATGAGTGCGTCTCGCAGGGAGTTCCCTTTGCCCGTGAATACGGCGGCGAACTGGCCAACCGTTCCTTCGGTGGTGCTCAGGTGTCACGAACCTTCTATGCGCGCGGTCAGACAGGCCAGCAGCTTCTCCTCGGTGCCTACTCCGCACTTAGCAACCAGATCGGGCTCGGTCGCGTCACCATGCACGAGCATACCGAAATGCTCGACCTCGTGCTGGTCAACGGCCATGCGAAGGGCATCGTCACCCGCAACCTCCTGACAGGCGAGATCAAGAGCTACGCCTCCGACACTGTCCTCCTTTGCACTGGCGGTTATGGGACGGCCTTTTATCTCTCCACCAACGCACGCGGCTGCAATGTCACCGCGACATGGCGCGCCTACAAGCGCGGTGCCGCTTTTGCCAATCCCTGCTACACCCAGATCCACCCCACCTGCATTCCGGTGGCAGGCGATTACCAGTCCAAGCTCACTCTCATGTCCGAGTCCCTCCGCAATGACGGACGCGTCTGGGTACCCAAGAAAAAAGGGGACAACCGCGAACCTCAGGACATCCCCGAAGAGGAGCGCGACTACTACCTTGAGCGGAAGTATCCAAGTTACGGCAATCTGGCTCCACGCGACATCTCCTCGCGCAGTGCCAAGGAAGCCTGTGACGACGGGCGCGGCGTCGGTTCGAGCGGACTTGGTGTCTATCTCGATTTTTCCGATGCGATCAATCGCCTTGGTCGCAAGACCATCGAGGAACGCTATGGGAATCTCTTTGAGATGTATGAGAATATCACAGGAGAAAGTGCCTACGAGCGTCCGATGCGCATCTATCCCGCCATCCATTATACCATGGGAGGTCTCTGGGTTGATTACAATCTGATGAGCAATATTCCCGGACTCCATGTTCTGGGAGAGGCCAACTTCTCGGATCACGGAGCCAACAGGCTCGGAGCTTCGGCACTCATGCAGGGGCTTGCCGACGGATACTTCGTCATTCCCAACACGCTTGGCGAATACCTCTCCACGCAGTTTGGCGGCCCCAAGATCACGACGGATCTTCCTGAGTTCAAAAAAACCGAAGAGGATGTCCGCGAGCGGGTAAACAAGCTTCTTTCCGTCAAAGGGACGGTGCCTGTCGATGTCTTTCACCGCGAACTTGGACTTATTCTTTGGGATGAGTGTGGCATGGCTCGAAGTGAGCAAGGTCTCAAGAAAGCAATCACACAGATCAAGGCTCTACGTGAGCGCTTCTGGAAGGAAGTTTCCGTTCCCGGAGTTGGTGCCGAGCTCAATCAGTCACTGGAGAGAGCGGGTCGGGTTGCTGACTTTTTGGAATTTGGCGAACTGATGTGCCTCGATGCCCTGACGCGCGAAGAATCGTGCGGAGGCCACTTCCGTGTGGAGCACCAGACTCCCGATGGAGAGGCCCTGCGACACGATGATAAATTTGCCGATGTGTTTGCATGGCTCTTCAAGGGGAATGAAAATACACCCGAACTCGTTAAGGAGCCTCTCCACTATGAGGCCGTCCATCTCGCAACCCGCAGCTACAAGTAAATACCATAGACGAATTTCATGAATTTTCATCTCCAACTTTGGCGTCAAAAGTCAGCTGATACTCCCGGAAAATTTGAGAGTGTTGAGGCAAAGGATATTACCCCTGATTGCTCCTTCCTTGAAATGCTCGACATTGTGAACAATCGCCTTGTGGTTGCGGGCAAAGAGCCTGTCGCCTTTGAAAGCGACTGCCGTGAGGGTATCTGCGGCACATGCAGTATCGTCATCAACGGCATTCCTCAGGGACCTGATCGTGGTGCTGCCTGCCAAGTCTACATGCGCAAGTTCAAGGACGGTGAGACCATCTTTGTGGAACCCTTCCGCGCCGGAGCCTTCCCGATCCTCAAGGATCTCGTGGTCAACCGCAGTGCTTACGAGCGGATCATGCGTGCCGGAGGATTCATCTCCGAACATACCGGTGGCGCTCCCGATGCCTCAGCCATCCTGATTTCCAAGCCTGTGGCTGATGCAGCCATGGATGCCGCCGCCTGCATCGGCTGCGGTGCCTGCGCAGCAGCCTGTCCCAACAGTTCTGCGATGCTCTTCGTCGGTGCAAAGGTCACTCATCTCAACCTCCTGCCCCAAGGCAAGCCTGAGGCTAAGAAGAGGGCCAGGGCCATGGTTCGTGCCATGGATGAAGAAGGCTTCGGCAACTGCTCCAACTACTACGCCTGCGAGGCAGTGTGTCCTGCCGCGGTGAATGCAAGTGTCATTGCGAAGCTGAATCGGGATTATATTGCGGGGGAAATCAGCGAGGCAGTAGGTGCAATAGACTAAGGTAGAGTCTCGTACCCCAGCTTCGCTCTAATGCCAAAAAGGGCTACATTCCCCGTCTCTCTTTTGATTTCCGTATGGAATCAGATCTGAATCAATGAATATAGGAGGGATTGATTTTTTTGTGGCGACGGGCTCGAAAGCACGCATATTGAATTTATAGTAATCACCGATAACCCATGAACTCTTCAAAAAAACTTCTTCTTCCCATGCTTGCGATCGTCGGATTTCTCGGGATGGCACCTCTGGCAAATGCAGACAGAGGCGGTAATGGTAATGGTAATCACGGTAACGGTAATGGCAATGGCGGCCCCATTCTGCGCAGCCCGGAGCCGTCAGCCGTGGTGAGTTTTCTTGTCTTTGCAGGGATGGCCTATGCCGTGAAGCGCAGGATCTCCAATAAGGAGACTGAGAGCAAGGACTCCTGACTAAGCTGGCTTTCCTTAGATCCTAAACTGACAGGTTAAAGGATGTTGGTTACTTTTTGTGCTGTGGCAGCAGTTTGGGGATGAGATTCCGAGCCGCGTTGTTCCAGTTTTCCGGTGTCGGTACATCGTCACCCAAGGGATACAGAGACATCATGATCGGTATGTCACCGCTTAGTCCCAAGGTGAGTCTTCTCATCATTCGGTGAGTCCAGTAACCGAGCATTGAGGAGAAGGTTCCCCTTCCATCGTCGAACCAGAAAGCGAAGGTCATCCTCTCCTGATTGCGGGTGAATTGCATGATTTCCGCGCTGCCGTCCTCAAGGGGAAGTTTACGATGTTCCACACATTCCCATCCGGTTCCATGCAAGCAGTAGCTAGGATCATGGATAAAACCGCTGTTGCGCGATCCATCGACGGCGATCAGAACCCAATCCCTGGAATCAAACGGATAGCTGATTTTCACAGCCCGTGCTCCACCAAGGTCGGCTATTTCCTCCGCCGAGAGGGGGATGATCTGCCCTCCGAGAGGAACGGCTGCTTGCTGGATGAGGGCAAGGCGGTCTCCGGAGTTCGCTTCGGGGAGGTATTCCCAAACGATGGCAAGGATCACCAATAGGATCAGGATGATGAAAAAGGGTCGTTTGTTTTGCCTCATGGCTTTATTTTGCTCGGCTTGGGGGCATTGGATTGGTTTTGCATAGAAGGGCGATGGCAATGATCGACACCGTTGCCATTGGAATGCGAAATGGATCGGGATTGAAGTAGAAAATGCGGATGGAGGCCCAACCGAGTGCGGTCGTCCATGCTGCGGCACCCGCGAGGGATGCGATCCTGGCCCGGAAATCCGGGAGTATACCCGCAACGGCCACGGCAATGGCTGCCTGATTGAGTACCTTCAGGTGGAGAAATTTTGCGGCCAGGCAAATAAGGAGAGCTGTCGTCCACCAAGATGGGTTTCTGAGGTTCGTCGGGGTACGCAGGGCAAAAAGAAGCGTTCCGCCAGCCCAGATGATAAAGGCGATCAGACCGTTGAGGTTGAGGAGATCTTTAGTCCAGGCGTCCTGAAGGGATCTTCCCGACCAGAGCAGCAATGCGAGAACTGCCGCCACGAACCACCATGGTGCTTGATTGGCTGAAACGGGGGATTTCATGTGCGGGGCCTTTCGGGAAATTGCCTACGGATAAGCCAAAGGAGGGCAAGGCAGAGCAAGACCAGCGTCACGATGACAAGGAGGCCTCCAAAAGTATGGAATATTCCCTGGGAGAAATCCGTTCCCATCCAGAGTCCCACGGCTGAAATTGTCACGATTCTGAGTGTGTTGGCCATCCAAGCCACAACAGGAAGAGCGGGAAGCAGCAGGAAGAACATCTTGCTACGGGGATAGGTGATCAGCAGAAGAAATGTTCCCACAACAAGCATGCTTTGGAGCAACCCCATACCGGCACAGCCCGCCTCGACGGACATGGGAACGCCACCGATCAGCATCTCCGTTCCCTGTCGTGTGACAGGCACCCCAAGTCCGAGAAATAGGTGTTCGGTGATCCATGCTCCGCTGAGGCGATACCACCAGCCGACTTCAGGAAAGTCGTGAGTGATCCATGGAAAGACAAAGAGAAAGGCGATGGCCGAGCGTTTCGGATTCAGGGCGGCTGACTTTACCGTGGCATCAGTCCAGAGAGACCAAGCAGCGACCCACCCACTTGCTTGCAGGAGGATGATGTCGAGCATGTTGCCTGCTATCAGAAGTACCGCCGGAAGGATCCATTGGCTTTGGGGGATGGATTTCGGCTCGCTTTCCCATTGCAGGGGAAGGTGCATGAGGAGGAGAAAGAGGGCAGAAAGATACGGAAGAAATTTTTCGCCGCTGTTTTCCGCTGGGGTCACCCCTTTCATACAGATCACTACTCCGATCACCAGAAGCACCAACAGGCCGATGGATCTCTTGGATGAGGTGGACATGAGCGGAAATGTGTGCGGCGCTTCCTCAATGCATCGCCTTCTCGATCAGCCTGGTTGCCAGACTCTGTGTGGCGGTGTCCAGATTGGCGAGAGCGATTTTTAACCGGGCTGTTTCCCTGGATTCCAACGCTGCGGTGACTTGAGCTGCTTGTTCGCGGATGAGAATCACCTCACCCGCTCCCAGTTCCCCCCCAAGTTGACTCAGGGCGGCTTCCACGGCGGGAAGCATTTCCTCGGCCTTAAGACGGGCCTCTGTGAAGATCCGGGCATCCATGTCCTCGAAGGCGTGCTCAAGCGAATCGGAAAGCATGGCCTCAACAGCTTCGTCGGAGACTTCCACCGCGCTTTTGATCTCCACGATTTTTTCACTTCCTGTTGCCGTATCCCGTGCGAGTACTTGAAGGATGCCATCGGCATCGATAGAAAACTGCACGCCTACGCGTGCTGCTCCCTTGGGCGAGGGAGGGAAGGGGATCTCAAAGCTTCCCAGCGTCCAGTTATCGTCTGCCAGTTCCCGCTCTCCCTGAAGCACGGTGATCTTCATCCCGCTCTGTCCTGCAACGGCATTGGTGAACATTTCCCCCGCTTTGGCGGGAATGGTAGTATTCCGTGGAATGATGACATTCATCAGTCCGCCAAAGGTTTCTAGGCCAAGAGAGAGGGGGGTGACATCGAGGAGGGCGACATGGTGAAGACTTCCTTCCAGAATGGCTCCCTGAAGCACCGCTCCCAGGGCCACCGCTTCATCGGGATGCTGGGACAAATTCGGCTCCTTTCCGAAGATTTCCGTGACCAACTCCCGGACAAGAGGCATCCTTGTTGAGCCACCGACGAGAATGATCTGATCGAGATCTCCCGGCTTGAGGCCGGCATCCTCGAGTGCATGGAGGCAGTGAGTGCGTGTGCGGCGGATGATGGGAGCGCAGACTTCCTCAATCTCTGAACGCGTGAGAGTCATTTCAATACTTTCTCCATCCTTCAAAAATGGGAGGAGAATGTTTGTCTGTTCCTCGGAGGAAAGGGTTTCCTTGGCAGTGCGGGCGGCCTCATGGAGGCGTATGCCGTCGGAGCTGGAAAATGAGTCGAGTATGGCTTTGCTTGAGATCAACTTTCCAATCGCCCTGTCGAGATCATCGCCTCCCAACCGTGTGTCTCCGTGGGTTGAAAGAACCTGAAAGACTCCATTGTCGAGTTGCAGGATGGAGAGATCAAAGGTGCCCCCCCCAAGATCATAGACGGCGATTTTGGATTGGTCCTGAAGCTTATCGAGTCCGTAGGCCAATGCCGCCGCAGTCGGTTCGCTTACGATACGCTCGACAGTGAACCCTGCAAGTTCGCCAGCTCGTTTCGTGGCCGCCCTCTGTGCATCGTTGAAGTAAGCGGGGACAGTAATGACAGCGCGTGTGATCCCCGTTCCAAGCCGATTCTCGGCGATGGCCTTGAGGCGCTTGAGAATCTCCGAGGAAATCTCTTCGGGTGTGCGGTTCTGTCCGCCAAGCGCAAGCGTTACGGGAGAGCCGGGAGTACCGGCGATGTCTTTCGTTTCGGGGTCGCCGAAGCGCCTTCCGATCAGTCGTTTGACCGAAGAAATGGTCTCCTCGGGATGAAGTGCCTGCATCCGGCAGGCTTCATGGCCTACGAGAATTTCATTTCCATAAAAGACCACGGAAGGAAGAAGGCGTTTTCCATTGCTGTCAGCCAAAAGGGTGGGGAATCCACTCTCGTAAACCCCGATGAGTGAGTTCGTCGTGCCAAGGTCGATGCCTGCGATCATTCGATAATGCTAACGCAAGCTGAAGAGTTGAGAAGTTGAAGAGTTGGGTCGATAAGATAAATTTTCACCCTGCCTCCTCCGGTGGATTTGATTTTATTTGGTACAGGCTAGGGCCAACTCCCTTTCCTTGAGCTCCCTTTCCCAGCGAGTGGCATAGGCAAAGGAATCGGCAACCAGATGCATCGCATCTTGATCGACGCCCGGCCATGCTGCATCGAGACGAATGAGCTCCTTTTCAAGAGAATTCCTCCATGTCCCGACCGCGAGGAGTGATGCTCTCAGATCGACGCTGAGCGATTTCAACGGGGCGCTGAGAAGGGCCTTGCTGAGCGCGTTTGAGGCAACGGAGTGTTTTTCAATGAGCGTGTCGGCCTGTTGAAGGACAGCTGCTATTTGGGGAAAGAGTACTGCGGCTTGAGATGGCAGGCTGTTGCTTGAGCCTGTGCCCGCTAATTCGCGCAGTCGCCGTGCAGGATCACGCACGATGGCTGACGCCGCACCAAGCTTCCTGAACGCAGCAGCATCTCCACCTTCCTGATCGGGGTGGAGTTCTCCTGCCAATTTACGGTAGGCTGTGCCAATTTCCTCTTCGCTGAGTAGCGGTCGCCGGGGAAGACCAAGAAGGGAGAATGGATCCATGGGAAAAGACAGATAATAAAGTATGGAACTCAGAATACCGAGCCTCGGGAGAGGCTGAGATAGACTACCGAAGGTAGCCCTAAGGGTGAGACGAGTGGGAACGAGCGAATCAAACGAAGGAACATTTTATCCTGAGTTTGCTTGCCCGACCGTTACAGCATCCTTCTCTCCAGCCTTATGCCGAAAAGCTCTCTCCGCAGGAGCAGTGGGCAACAGCGTTCGGGTTGGTGACTTTAAATCCCCCCTTTTGCAGGTCGTCGCTGTAGTCGAGTTCGGAGCCACTGACAAAGAGGGCGCTCTTAGGATCAATGACGATATTGACGCCCTTGGATGGAACCAGGATGTCACGCGGCACAGGACCATCGACAAGATCCATTTTGTATTGGAGGCCGGAACAGCCCCCGCCGATGACAGCCACACGGAGTGCCCCTTGAGGACGCCCCTGTTTTTCGAGCAAGGATGTCAGTCTGTTTGATGCGGCATCAGTGACACGACAGAGCTTCTCATTCCCTATTTTGTAGGGGAGGGGAGCAACGGTGGTCTGGGTTGTTTCTGACATGACTTGTTTTTATGCCGTCGAGGGCAATCCGTAAAGGGCCTGGATGAGTTTCCGAGTGCGAGCTCCAGGCAATGCGCCGGGATGCATGGCACTCGGGATGAAGGCGAAGCCAAGACCAAGTTCGGGATCGGCAAAGCCAAGCGATCCTCCCGCGCCCGGGTGTCCGAAGGATTTCTTGCCAGATCCGTAAACACCCACCGGATTGGCTACCCCGATATCATTGGTCATGAATCCCGCTGAAAACGAGGTCTGGGCAAGGAGAGTAAGATCAAGCCCTCGGGAGAGTGTGGTTTGCATTTGTGAACGCGTTGTATCCGTAAAGAATTCATTTGGGCCGGCAAGCAGAGCATAAAAGCGGGCAAGGGCATCGGCAGTGGCAATGACACCGAGCGAGGGGATCGAAGCGGTGCGCATGGCTATCGTGTTCATGACTGAGGGTGTGAGTAGCCCTCCTGGTTCGCTCAGGGCGCGACGGGTGAGGGAACTCGGATCAGCAAAAGCCCGTGAAAAATCGCTTGGCTCAGGCGGAGTCTTGGGGGCAATCACGGTTGCAACGGTTTCCAGAAACTTTTCGGGAACTCCAAACCAGATTTCCAGTTCCAGTGGATCCCGGCAGGTAGTGTTCCAATATTCTCTGAGGGTCATTCCGCTGCATCGCCTCACGATTTCATCCAGGAGAAATCCGAAAGTCCTCGCCCCGTAACCATGGCGTTCATCCAGGCTCCAATTCGAAGGCTGTGAGGCCAGAGTCGCAGTCACTCCCTGATAATCAATGATAGAGAGTCCCTTCGCATCGATGGCGGCAAGTCCCGCGCGGTGGGATAGGAGTTGGGCAAAGGTGATGTGGGCTTTGCCGTTCGCCGCAAATTCAGGCCAGAGTCTCGCAACAGGTGTTTGCAGGCAGATATCTTTCTGTTGTAGCGCATGGAGCGTGGCGGTTGCTGCAATCCCTTTGCTTGCCGACCAGATTAGGCTAGATGTCGAGGGACTCCATGGATTCTCGGGAGAAGCCTCACCGCCATGAAGTGAGAGAAGGCACTGATCTCCCTGGCATAGGGCGAGCGCTGCGCCGCCATATGTTGATTCTTCCAGAAGTTCAGCAAAGGCTATTTCAAGCCGTGCAACTGCCGCCGCCGGGTCAAAGGAAGCCATCAGGTCTTAAGAGCATCGGCGATTCCGGCCAGATCGGGATCCCGTTCGGCGAACGAGCGAAAAGTCTCATCCATAGCAAAGCTGCGGCTGAGACTTTCCATGGCGGCATCACGGTTTCCAAGCACCGCCTCATAACATCCGATGTTGTAATGGAAAGTCGGGTCCTGTCTCAGGATTGAGGGCCCCTTTAAGAGCAGATCACGAGCCTCCTCAGTCCGCCCTAGCTCATGCAGTGCAAAAGCTCCATGGATAAATGCGGGCAGGGCATCGTGACAGAGTCTGAGAAGTTGCTCGGAAGTTTCAAAAGCTTCGCTCCATCGCTCTCCTCGCATCAGGATATTAAGCCGGAGTTCCATGATGTCCGGATCATCCGAAAGCGAGGGTTCTATATTGAAAAGCTCTGCAAGGGCCTCTTCGACCATGCCAAGCTCCAAGTATCCCTGAGCTGCGAGTAGTGCCTTTTCGCTCATTCGCCCCCAAAAATTGATTATGCGATGGTCACCTCGGGGGAGAGGTAGACATCCTGAATGGCATGGAGAAGCTTGACCCCTTCGTCCATGGGGCGTTGAAAGGCTTTGCGTCCCGAGATCAGTCCGGTGCCGCCAGCCCGTTTGTTGATGACGGCCGTGGTGACCGCTTCGGCAAAGTCATGCTTGCCAGAAGCTCCTCCACTGTTGATGAGTCCCGCTCTTCCCATATAGCAGTTGGCAACCTGATAGCGGCAGAGATCAATTGGATGATCGCTTGTAAGCTGGGTGTAGATTCGCTCGTCAAGCTTGCCATAGCTGGAATTTCCGGTGTTGAGAGCTTTGAATCCTCCATTATTTTCCGGGAGTTTCTGTTTGATGATGTCGGCCTGAATGGTGACTCCGAGATGGTTGGCCTGACCTGTCAGATCTGCTGAAAGGTGATAATCCTTGTCCAGTTTGAAGGCATTGTTGCGCAGGTAGCACCAGAGGACGGTGGCCATGCCAAGCTCATGGGCATGGTGGAAGATCTCGGCAATTTCAACGATCTCCCTACTTGCATCCTCGCTACCAAAGTAAACGGTGGCACCGATGGCTGCCGCCCCCATCTCGTAAGCTTCCTCAATCGTGCCAAAAAGAATCTCCCGGGCCTGATTGGGGTAGGTGAGAAGCTCATTATGATTCACCTTGACCAGAAAAGGAATGCGATGGGCGTATTTGCGGGCGACGCTGCCCAGCACGCCGAAGGTCGAGGCAACAGCGTTGCACCCTCCCTCGATGGCGAGTTTGACGATGTTTTCAGGATCGAAATAGAGGGGATTGGCTGCGAAACTCGCCCCGGCGGAATGTTCAATGCCCTGATCCACCGGTAGGATCGAAAGATACCCTGTATTAGCCAGTCGGCCTGTGCCGTGAAGTCGTTGCAGATTGGCGAGGACACGGGGATTGCGATCGCTCTGGATGAAAACTCGGTCAATGAAGTCAGGGCCTGGCAGATGAAGAAGATCCCTAGGGATCGTCTTGGAAGTATGGTTGAGGAGATATTCGGCTTGGGAGCCGAGTAGGGATTGAATTTCGGAGGACATGGCAATTCCTATTGGAGACAAAAAAAAGAGAGCGTCGAGAAGAAACTAAAGGATTCCTTCGGACGCCCTCTTTTCGAGGATTCTGTTGAAAATAGGTCTCTTAGTAGGCAGCCTGGGCTCCCTTGATATTCTTCTTCTTGACCCAGGACATGCGGGAGCGGAGTTGCTCGCCGACCTTCTCGATGGGGTGCTTTTCACCTGCCTTGAGCAGGGCATTGTAGTTCTTGCGTCCAGTCTTGGATTCCTTGATCCAATCCTTTGCGAATTTACCGGTCTGAATATCCTTGAGAGCGGACTTCATCCGTTTTTTCACGGAAGCATCAATGACCTTTGGTCCGACGGCAATATCACCGTACTTGGCTGTTTCCGAGATGGAGAAACGCATTCCACTGATGCCCGACTCGTTGATCATATCGACGATCAGCTTGAGCTCGTGCAACACTTCAAAGTAGGCCATCTCAGGCTGATACCCAGCCTCAACAAGGGTTTCAAATCCGGCTTGGATCAGGGCAGAGGTGCCTCCGCAAAGCACGGCCTGCTCACCGAAGAGATCCGTTTCAGTCTCTTCTTTGAAGGAGGTCTCAAAGACTCCGGCACGGGTGCCGCCGATACCCTTCGCCCAGGCGAGCGCTGTCTTTTTGGCCTTTCCACTCTTGTCCTGATGGATGGCGATGAGTGTGGGAACACCCCTGCCTTCCTGATATTGACGGCGCACGGTATGGCCAGGTCCCTTGGGAGCGACCATGATGATGTCCACATGCTTGGGCGGTTCGATGGTCTTGAAGTGGATTGCAAACCCATGACTGAAGAGCAGGGTGTGACCCGAGTGAAGATTCGGGGCAATGTCTTTCTCATAGACACTTGGAATCGTGAGGTCAGGAACCGCGACGAAAATGACATCCGCGCGCTTCACGGCGTCAGCCGTATCATAGACCTCAAATCCCAGTTTTTTGGCCACAGCCCGGCTCTTGCTCTTGGGATAGAGACCGATGATGACCTTGACGCCACTTTCCTTGAGATTAAGGGCATGGGCATGTCCCTGCGAACCGAAGCCGATGACGGCACAGGTTTTTCCCTTGAAGAACTTCAGGTCAGCATCTTTGTCAGTGTAGATTTTAGCGGGCATGGTGGGTGTTTGTGTTTTTTTTTTTAAGAGTGGGTGAGGGTGATTATTTCGTGCGAGCCAGGGCAATCTTGCCGGTGCGGGTGAGTTCGGTGATGCCAAACGGCTCCATGAGTGCAAGGAACTTATCGATCTTACTCTCGGATCCGGTGATCTCGATGGCTAGGCGTTTTGGCTGCACATCAATGATCTTGGAGCGGAAGATGTCGCAGATTTGCATGATCTCGGCACGGGCTTTTGCATCAGCTTTCACTCGGATGAGTACAAGTTCGCGGTCGATATAGTTCGATTCGCCAAAATCCTCGACACTGATCACATTGATGAGCTTATCGAGCTGCTTGTTCACCTGATCGAGCACCTTGTCATCACCTCTTACTACAATGGTCATGCGCGAGATCTCAGGATCGAGTGTCGGACCCACATTGAGGGTGTCGATATTGAAGCCGCGTCCGCTGAACATTCCGGCGATACGGGTCAGGACGCCGAATTTATTTTCGACAAGGATGGAGATGGTGTGACGCATGGATGACTGGTGATATCCCCTGTTCACAAATGAATGATTCGTAAAATGGAGAAGTGTTAGCATGGTTTGCCGCTTTTTTTTCGTCAAACGCAAATCAACCGTTTAGTAAAGAGTTCATGCCTGCACTCCAGATACCCGCCCGAGACTTCGATGCCTACATTTTCGATTGTGACGGAACGCTTGCCGACACGATGGGTCTGCACTACGAGGCGTGGAAGCTGGCACTCGAACCCCACGGGGCACAACTTGCTGAGGATCTTTACTATGTCTGGGGAGGGCGTCCCACGAAGGAAATCGTCGAGTCATTAAATGAGATGCAGGGGCTCTCGATGGATGCAGAGGCACTTGTTCACATCAAGGAGGAACTCTATTTCAGCTTGTTGCCTGGGGTTCAACCGATCGAGGAAGTGGTACGCTTCGCCCGTTCCCTCCATGGGAAAAAACCGATTGCGGTGGCATCTGGTGGCGGCAGGAAATCAGTCCATTCCACATTGGAGGGATTGGGATTAATGGATCTTTTTGATGTGATTGTCACCTCGGAGGACTACAAAAATGGCAAGCCTGCGCCAGACCCCTATCTTGTTGCAGCCCGTCGGCTTGGAGTCGAGGCAGGCGGTTGCCTTGTTTTTGAAGATACGGAAACAGGCAGACAATCGGCTCTTGCTGCTGGGATGAAGTGCGTGATGGTCGACTCGAGAAGGTAGGGGGACGCTTTCTTATGGGAGGGCGAGGATGATCGCACCTACCACAATGAGTGTTCCTCCGATCCACTGATGCCAGTTCACGGGTTCGTGGAGAAAAATCGCTGCCAGAGCGATTGCGAAGATGACACTCAGTTTGTCGATCGGTGCGACTTTGGAAGCAAGTCCGAGTTGCAGTGCCCGAAAGTAGCAAAGCCATGAGAGGCCAGTGGCGAGACCTGACAAAATCAAAAATATCCATGTGTGCCGGGAAATCCCTGAAAGCGGCATGGAGGATCGTGTGACTACAACAAGGATCCATGTGAACAGAAGCACGACACTGGTGCGAATTGCCGTGGCCAGATTGGAATTGATGCCTTCCACGCCGACTTTGGCCAGAATAGCCGTCACACCCGCAAATAGGGCCGATGATAAGGACCAGAAAAGCCAATTGTTCAACAATCCGACCATTTGTTGGTTTGTTGTTAGAATCCCCCTGCGCCTGAGGCCTGTGACGCGATTTGTCCAAGTAAGGGCGAAAATTCGCTGTTCCAGAGTCCAATCAAAGGGCGTTTGTTTTCAAATCCAGCCTGTCCGGCATTGCTGACGCTGAAGACCCTGGGAGAAATACGGTAATCATTAGTTCCGGGAATCCTGACGATCTGAATCTTCACATGGACTGATTGAGGATTGTAATAGCCGCCCCACATGACGGTGGCGAACTTGCTGGCGCTTTTGTCAAATGAAACCGATGTGGGATAGTGTGTCACACCGGCTGTATAACCATAGTTTGGAAACACACTCTGGGCCGCAGCGATGATGGCATTCGGATTGGAGTTGGTGACTGTGACAGAACCAATGCCGCCAGACTGGGCTACTGGAGCGACTAGGCATCCGGTCATCAGAAGCATGGAGAAACAAACCAGCGACAGTAATATGTAGGAAAGATATTTCGACATGGTTTTCGTAGTGTACATTGTTTTACTAAGTGCTGAAGTGTTTGTCTGTATCGGCTGGCTTCCAGGGGTTCTGCTCGGGAAGTCGTCCTGCCTCGGAGGGAGTCGGGAGTTTTTTGCGATATTTGTCGAGGTAGAGTCCCATCTTGTCGAAGGGAATCGGCTGAAAACCGGGAATTTTGGTAAAGACTTCCGAATCCTTCTTCAGGGCAAAGTTGCCGGCGGCGAGATCGACGAAGCCTGGATCCGAGTTGGTTACCAAGTTGTCGACGAATTTGATGATGGCGGGATTGGTCTTATTCTCTGATTTTAGGCCGAGCTTGTAGGGTTCTCCGCTCTTGATGTAGATGACGTTGTCCTTGAACAGGGTGCGCAGCGGGAGTTCGTGCCGTTCCTGAAGGAGGTTGACGATTTCCGGGTAGCGGTCGCTCCAGGGGGGTTGGGTCGGATTGATCTCCTGCACAGAACCGACCAGCCTGGAGTTGGTGGCATAGCCACGGGAGAGGCCGCGGTCATCGATCCCGAAGACGGGTCCTTCCTCCTTGATGAAGACATTGTTAATGATCGAGTTGTCAGGCCCGCTGGCGATGTGAACACCACTCCGGTCTCCCATAAAGATGTTGCCAAATACAAGTGATCCACCCGCACCATCGTCCGGGTTGTAGCCACCGACGGTGTCGTGAATGAAGTTGTAGCGGATGACCACTCCTCGGAGCGTCCAATCCATCCAGGAGTAGAAGGCACCCGTGTCCGCCGTGTCGTAGGCACAGCGGTGCACTTCGTTAAATTCATAGACACAGTCGTTCCCACCGTAGAGGAAGGCATCGCGAGGGGCATGATGGATCAGGTTGTGAGCCACATAGCAGCCCACCACCCCTTCTGCGCGTGTTACATTATCGACGATCCGTGCCGTGTTGATCGCGGCGGAATACTGAGCCTTGAGTACTCCGTAATGATGAAGGTGATTGTTGACGATGTAGTTCCCGGAAGGAGTCAGGGTCTTGCGGTCACCGGGATTGCCATTCACAAGAATGCAACCCTTTCCGAGATCATGCATGTCGCAGCTCTGAATGCCGCAGTTACGCCCTTGCAACTGGATCCCATTCCCGCCGAGGTTAAGGAGAGTGCATCCCGCCACAAGATCGCGGACGCCGTTAGTGATGACCATGCCCTCGCCAAGCGATCCCTCGAAGGTGAGTCCGATGAACGCAAGGTTGGCCGCTCCGTCGACGGAGACAAGGGGTTGGTCAAGCTGGGAGACGACGATGTCCGCGCCCTCGAGCGGTGCCGGGGGCCAAAAATAGAGCTTTTGCGAGTTGAAATCGATGGCCCACTGGCCGGGTTGGCGAATTTCCTCCGGGAGGTTGATTGCGCACCACTTCTCCTGTCCCGAGCCGAAGGGAGCTGTTGTGCGCTTGTACTTGCTGCCGATACCGGGGCCGTACGGGGTTGCGAAGGTGATCTGGTGGTTGGTTGATGAGATGGAGCCGACCTTGATCGCAGGATCCTCCCAACCGACGCGCCACTGGCCCTTCAGCCACACCCCATTGGTGGGATTCCATCGGGCGGGTTCCTCCTCGCGGTAGACAAAGGTGCCCGGGGTGGTCTTGTCACCGATCACGGTCACCTCCTTCATCGTGGTGTAGTCGTCGTAGGGCCAGCGGGAGAGCTTCATCCGCTTGCCGTTGAAGAAGAGCTCGAAGATGGCGCCTCCATCCTTGAAGATATCGGGGAAAGGCCCGGTATGCTTCAGGCCGAGGGCCTTCAAGTCGGCCACGAGAACCTTGCCTTGTGCCTCCGGGGCGAGGCGCTTGGACATCTCGGAGTCCGTGACGGGAGCAAAGTCTGAGGCCTTGAGCATCTTCCCGCCGGCAAGCCGTGGATTCTCATCCTTGAAGGCGCGGTAGACGACGGGAGAGCTCTCGGAACCTGAGTCCTCCTTCGTTAAGACAAGAGACTCGGGGAGTTGATAGACACCACCGCGGAGGTTCACCGCTATACCATCCTTCAGAATGCCCGACTGCCTCAGCTTCCTGATCTCGTTGCGGGCGCGGGAAATCGTGGCGAAGGGGCCGCTGCTGCCTGATTTCACAGGAGCCAAACCGTCAAGCGCGTCATCGCCATCTGGAGCCACATAGAATTGTTTGGCCAGTGAATCCTCCTTGATCTCGATCGGAGTGACTGGCGGTGTATAGGTTCTCCAGTCAATGGCGCCGTGGGCGTGCGATAAACCGATGAGAATAACTAATAATGGAACTACTCTGGACAGAGTCAGGTATCCTGATTGGCGGGGGGAGGTTTTCATGGGGTGAAAAACAGGAATACTCATTCAGTTCAAAGGAATTTGGCCATAAAAATCGGCGATCCTGTTTGAGAAGAATCTATCATATCGATCATCAGCCGTACTTCGCAGATCGCCGGCAGCGCATGGGAATATTTCCAGGACGGAGAGAGCTTGAGTAAATGCAAAAAGACTCCCTATGGTGATCACTTCTCCCCATGATCCGCTCACGTCGCCTCCCTTTCTTTCTTTTCCATGCAGGAATCCTTGCCGCGGCTTTGGCGTTCCCGCTTAAAGCTGACGAATCCCCCCTTGTAACGCTCAAGGTTGACTGGCCTTCCTTCATGGCTTGTCAGGATCCCGTGTGGCAACGGATGCCGACGAATTATTTTGAAGGCCCGTTTGTGGGTAATGGCCTGCTCGGAGCGATCCTCTTTCAGGATAAATCGGAACCCAACACGCTCCGTTTTGAGATTGGCCGTACCGATGTCTATGACCATCGGACAAATACCGGAAGCGTCATGCACTACGGGTGCCGTTTGCCTATCGGACATCTCCTGCTCAATCCGGTGGGGAAGATCACGGATGCCGCATTCCGAACCGATCTCTGGAATGCGGAAATCACCGGCCAGATCACAACCGACCGTGGGAGCATCAAACTGAGATGCTTCACTCCGAGTGATGCGGAAATTGTCGTCACTCAACTCTCTGTGACAGGGCTTGAAAAAGAGGCAAAAATATCCTTCGTGCCGGAACAGGGAAACAGCCCTCGTTATATCGCCCAGCCGAATCGGGACAAAAATCTCAACTACGTTCCCAATCCCCCTTTTCAGTTGAAGCAGGTGAAGGACACGGAGCTCTGTGTCCAGCCTCTGCTTGCGGGAAGTGATTATGCAACCGCTTGGAAACAGGTTGCTGAAGCGACTGGGAATCGAACTGTTTATCTTGCTGTTGCAAACAGAAAGTCGTGCACGGGTTCGGAAGTGGATGCTATGGAGATGGTGAAGAAAGCGATGGCCCGCGGTATTCCAGAGCTTGAGAAATCTCATCGTGCCTGGTGGCATTCCTTTTATCAGGCGAGTTTTGTGACTCTTCCTGATGCGAGGATTGAGAGTTTTTATTGGATTCAGCTCTACAAGATGGCCAGCGCCACTCGGGAGAATCTCCCTGTGGTCGATCTAATGGGCCCTTGGTTCAAGCCTACGGTCTGGGCCTCTTACTGGCAAAATCTCAACACCCAGCTTGCCTACTACTCGGTATTGCCAGCAAACCATCCCGAACTTGGTGAGAATATCTGCCGCCTTCTCTGGGATCGACGGGAGGATCTCATTAATAATGTTCCCCATGAGTATCGTTCCGATTCCGCTGCATTGGGGAACCCTACGGGGTTTGGTAACCTGGTTGCACCGGGTCCTGGGCCCGTGCGGGAAAAGCTTGGCAAAGGATCCTACCATTACATCGCGCTACCCTGGTTGATGCAGCAGTACTGGCTGCAATACCGATTCACCATGGACGATGGTCGTCTGCGCAACGAAATTTACCCGCTGCTGAAACGCACGATAAATACTTATCTGCATACGATCGATCTGCAATCGGATGGCCGCTACCATATTCCCATGGCCTTTTCAGATGAGTATGGAAATGCCGAGGATACTAATCTCAATCTAGCCATGCTGCGATGGGGATTGCAGACACTCCTAATAGTAAATTCAAAGCTGAAACTCAACGATCCAGATGCAGTCCACTGGAAGGAAGTGCTTGCAAAACTAACCGATTATCCTGTCGATGAAATGGGGTTGATGCTGGGCAAGGATACTCCATTTGCCAAACCGCATCGCCACTCCAGCCATCTCTTTGCGATCTTTCCTTTTCATGTCCTGAACATTGATGATCAGCCTGATCAAAAGCCCCTCATGCAGAAATCCATCGCCCATTTCCTTAGCTTCAACGGAGATGACTGCATGTTCAAATTCACCGGAGCTTCCTCCCTCTATGCTGCGTTGGGATATGGCGATCAGGCGCTCGCAAATCTGCAACGAGCCTTGGAGCCTCAGCCAACAGGGCCGACTGTCGCTGCCAACACTCTTTACAGCGAGAATGGATGGCCGACTTTCGAGTCACCTATCTCCGCGCAGCGGGCAATCCTCGACATGCTGCTTCAAAGTTGGGGGGATAAGATCCGTGTTTTTCCAGCCATTCCAACTCAATGGAATGAAACCTCTTTTTATCACCTCAGGGCTGAGGGGGCTTTCCTCGTAAGTGCAAAGCGTTCGGGTGGCAAGACGCTCTTTGTCGGGGTGAAGAGTCTAGCCGGAGGACCATGCCGGATCAAAACCGACATGGCGGAACCGATCGTCGTGACGGGCATCTCTGCCTCGGCGGTTCGACGGGTGGATGGACTTCTAGAAATTGATCTCAAAAAAGGAGAAGAGGTGTTTCTTCACAGTCAGGGCACAAATCCTCCATTTCTTATAGCTCCTGTTGCCAACCAATCCGGCAGACCAAACGCCTGGGGTGCCAAGAAAGCTCTCTAATCAGGGCAGAAGCCATCTAGCCTCGATGAAATCCGAAGTTGTTTTTTCAATCAGCGGATTTATAAAAGATCAAGGTTCCAGCTTCGTCTATCTTTTGCTGAGGGCGTCCTTCTTGACCATCCTAGTAGTAACTAATACTGCAGCGTCCCGTGTTATGGAACTCAAGGTGGACTGGCCATCGTTTATGGCGAGACAGGATCCCAAATGGGATCGGATGCCTCAGAACTATTTCGAGGGACCATTTATCGGGAATGGTCTTGTTGGTGGGATCCTCTACCAAGACAAAGAAAGCCCCAATACCTTGCATCTGGAGTTGGGAAGAGTCGATGTTTACGACCATCGCCCGGGAGGTAACTGGAAAACCAATACGCGTCTTCCCATCGGATATCTGGCCATAACTCCAGTAGGTACGGTTATTCATTCCGAATTTCACATCGATCTATGGAATGCCGAAATCAGATGCAATCTGCTGACTACCCGCGGTAGCATTGCATTGCAATGTTTTGCCCCCTCAGGAACTGATGTAGTGGTATTGAGCTTGAAATCCACCGGAGAGGAAGCAAAAGCGAGCGTTGGCTTTCATGGCGAAAGTGCTCAATCATGCGCTTATATTGCCAACGGATCAAAAGATCCGAATTACGAAAGGAATGAACCGTTTGTCTCAGTCGACCGTAAAGGCATTCCTCTGACGATTCAAAAACTCAATGCTGGCAGTGATTTTGCAACAGCTGTGCTCGAGGAAAAAAATTCACCCGACTCAAGAAACATTTACATCGCCATAGCCAACCGGCACTGGCTTCATCCGCAGGCTCCTTATGGCAGTGCTGACGATGCTATTGCCAGCGTGCGTGCAGCCGTAAAGTCGGGTGTCGTGAAATTGGAAGAGGTTCATCAAGCCTGGTGGCACTCCTATTATCCGGCAAGTTTCCTGAGCTTGCCCGATAGGAGGGTCGAGAGTTTCTACTGGATCCAATTATACAAATTTGCAAGCGCAACGCGTCCAAACCGCCCGGTCGTGGACCTTTTCGGTCCTTGGTTCAAGCCCAGTGGATGGGGGCAGTACTGGTACAATCTTAATGTGGAGCTGTCCTACTACCTTGCCAATGTCAGCAATCACCCCGATTTCAACGAGGCTCCCTCAAGGATGTTGGAAACCCATCTTCAGGATCTAATTGAGAATGTGCCTTCGGAATTTCAAAACGATTCGTCAGGGCTAGGAAGAACAACCGATTTTGGCAATTTGAAGTCAGTGGGGCAAGGACCCTTGGTCAAACTCCCGCAAGTCCACTACGAGATGATCAATCTACCGTGGCTCATCCAGCAATTCTACCTGTATATGCGTCACACGGGTGATGACTCAAGGCTACGCTCCTCTGTTTATCCGCTTCTCAAACGAAGCATGCATCTCTATATGCACCTGCTCGAAAAAAAGAAGGACGGTAAATATCACCTGCCGCTTTGTTACAGCGACGAGTATGGCATTGCAAAGGATACAAGTCTCAACATCGCGATTATGCGATGGGGATTTGAGACACTTCTCAGGGAAAGCAGGCGCCTTAAAATTGAAGATCCAGACTCGGAGCGATATCGGGAAGTGCTCGACAACCTCACTGACTATCATGTCGATCAGAAAACTGGGATCATGATTGGGGAGGGGATTCCCCTGCTGAAACCTCATCGACACAATTCGCACCTATTCGGTGTGTTTCCCATGCACAGCCTGACTGTCGAGAATCGACCTGATCTACTGCCCGTTGTCGAAAAGTCGCTCCATCACTTTACGGATCTTGACGGGGACAACTGCATCTTCAAATTCACAGAAGCATCCTCCCTGTGGGCAGCAATTGGGAATGGAAAAGAGGCACTGTTTTTTCTGCTACGAGCCTTGGAACCGCAGGCCATGGGATCAACGATCGCTGCCAACACAATTTCGAGCGAAGAGGGAGGATGGCCGACCTTTGAAACACCCATCTCTGCGGCTAGAAACATCACCGACTTGCTACTTCAAAGCTGGGGTGGGACGATACGGATCTTTCCAGCCTGGCCAGCGGCTTGGCAGGATGCCGCATTCTACGATCTGCGGACCGAGGGGGCTTTCCTCGTAAGTGCGAAGCGTTCGGGTGGCAAGACACAATTTATCGGCGTGAAGAGTCTGGCTGGCGAACTATGCCGGATTAAAACTGATCTTGCGGAACCGATCGTCGTTGCGGGCATCTCTGCCTCGGCGGTTCGACGGGTGGATGGACTTCTCGAAATGGATCTCAAAAAAGGAGAAGAGGTGGTTCTACACACGCAGGGCACATCACCGCCATTTCAGGTCACCCCAATTTCCAATCAATCCGGTATGCCCAACGCTTGGGGTGCCAAAAAATCCTCCCAAGATCCCACGACAAAATGATCATGAAACCCTTTAGCTCTTTGGTAGTGATTGCCTGCTCTTATGTTGGCGCGGTACCGCTCATGGCTGCTGATATTTATGTTTCCCCGAGTGGAAACGATGCCAATCCCGGCACGATCAATCAGCCGATTGCAACCCTCAGCCACGCTCAGGAGTTGGCCCGTTTGGCCAAAGCATCAGGTCCTGTTTCAGTCGTACTCCGCGATGGAACTTATTACCTCGAAAAGCCACTGGTCTTCAATTCTGCTGATTCAGGCACTACGCAAACTCCCATCACCTATACTGCCTATCAGAATGAAAAACCCGTAGTTAGCGGCGGCATGAAACTGCCAAAACCAGAATGGGAGCACTACACGAATGGCATTATGCAGACGCAAGTTCCTGAAAACTGGACAACCGATCAGCTCTTCGTCAATGGGAAGCATCAGATGATGGCTCGTTATCCTAATTTCGATCCCAAGATCGCCAATTATAATGGATTTTCCAAGGATGCATTCAGCCCGGAACGGGTTGCCAAGTGGAGTGATCCTACAGGTGGATTCATTCACGCTCTCCATGCGGCGAGATGGGGAGGTTTTTCCTATCTCATCCTTGGAAAGAATCCCGATGGCACACTGAAATACGAAGGAGGATGGCAGAACAACCGGCCCGCGGGAATGGATAAGAACAAAAGATTCGTCGAAAATATCTTCGAGGAGTTGGATGCTTCGGGAGAGTGGTATCTTAATCAGAAAACACATACGCTATATTACTATCCGCCCGATGGAGTGGATCTAAAGACCGCTCAGATTGAGGGTGTACGTCTTCCGAGTTTGGTGGAGTTCCGAGGTACGGATAAGAATCCCGTGAAGTGCATCACACTCAAGGGAATCACCTTCACTCAAGCCTCACGCACATTCATGGAGACGAAGGAACCGCTGCTGCGGACGGATTGGGCGATCTATCGAGGGGGCGCGATACTATTCGATGGGTCGGAAGATTGCGCGTTGATTGATGTCACACTGACTCAGTTGGGAGGGAATGCTATTTTTGTGAACGGCTACAATCGACGAACGGTGATCCAAGGAAGTCACATTTTCAAGATTGGTGCAGGAGGAGTGAACTTTGTCGGTAAAATCAAAGCTGTCAAAAATCCGCTTCTTAATTACGGAAAGAGCCAGAAACTTACTGAAATCGACATGACGGCTGGCCCCTTGACTGACGACTACCCTGCGGAGTGTCTCGTTAATGACTGCTTAATTCACGATACTGGAAACATTGAAAAACAGAGTGCGCCGATCAATATTGATATCGCTGAAGCCATCACTATTCGTCATTGTTCGATCTATAATTGCCCGCGTGCTGGGATTAATATCGGTGACGGATGTTTCGGCGGTCATCTCATCGATTTCTGCGATGTCTTCGATACGGTTAGGGAAACTGGCGATCATGGTTCCTTCAACGCTTGGGGGCGCGATCGATGGTGGAATCTCGGAGGTGTGAATCTGAATACGGACATCGTAACCAAGTATCCCAATCTCCCAAAGTTGGATTGTTACAAGACCATCACTCTTTCCAATTCCCGTTGGCGTTGTGACAACGGATGGGACATCGATCTTGATGATGGATCAAGCAATTATCTCATTGTAAATAACCTTTGCTTGCATGGTGGTATCAAAAATCGGGAGGGATTTTATCGCCGTGTTGAAAACAATATCATGGTGAATTCCGCATTTCACCCTCATGTCTGGTTTGCCGACAGTGGAGATGTCGTTGTTCGTAATATCCTGAGCGGTTACGCCCCTGCCGGTATGGGGATTCATCCATGGGGTAAGCAGATGGACTTTAATCTCTTTGTGAAACCTGGGCAAACCACACCCACACCCGCATTGAGTGCCCAAAAAGCTAGCGGGTGGGATAGCAGCTCCGTTGAGGCCGATCCACTCTTCGTCGATCCGGCAACTGGAAATTATCAAGTTCAGTCCAACTCGCCCGCATTGGCTCTGGGGTTCAAGAACTTCCCTATGGATCAGTTTGGTGTGCAGAAGCCGGAACTCAAGGCCATTGCCAAGACCCCAATTCTTCCTTCCTTTGGAAAAGGACTTCCTGCCTCTGAAGGTCGTGATCAAACTCCGTTGCTATGGAACGGTCTGACCGTTCGCAATATCAAGGATGAGGGAGAGATGTCAGTTTATGGACTTCCCGGTGTGACAGGAGTGCTGATCACGAAGGTAGATTCTGGATCACCTATTGCCGCAACAGGCATTCAGATTAACGATGTAATTCTTGAGGTTGGCGGACAATCGATAGGCTCTGTTGAAAACCTTAGAAATCTGATGATGGCGACCACGCCGATTAGTCTTCGTGTGTCCAGGAGCCAAAATATAAAGGTGTTGAAATCGAAATAATCAACCTGCCTGGGCAGCTTTCCTGATTCGTCAGTCAGATTCTCATCGACTGAAGAGTCAAAAAAATCGGAAACTTTTTCATGGAGGCGGTGTTAATGCCATTGATGAAAACACCACACACTCCCCGTAAAATCATGAAGCTGCTTGCTGTAGCGCTGCTTCCCCTGTCCATCTGCTCCGTAGTCTCAGCGCAGACGACACCGGCAGCTGGAAATCCGCCCGCTTCAAATCAGGCTTGTAATCCTGCACATGCTCACCACGAGCATAAGGGATGGAAAAATCTCTCGGCGGTCGAGCTTCAGCAGCTCAAAGCTGATCTCAAAAAAATCCATCAGGATCCCCAACTGGTGACTGCTCGGCAGGCGGTAAAGGATGCTCAGACTCACGAGGCCAAAACTGCGGCCAAGACCTCATTATGCCAGATTAGACATGATTTGCTGGTAAAGGCCGATCCCTCAATCGAACCGATTCTGGCAAAGATCGTCCAGGGACATCACGATAAGGATGAATAAACCTGCTCCCTACACTTCTGATAGCTTCATTAAAATGAGACGATTACTACCAATTCTCTTTGTCACCTGTATGGCCGCAATCCCCATTCAGGCTCAAACGAATACCGATAATGGCGGCGTCAACATGCCTCCCCTTCCGGGAGCGGGTCAGAACCTGCCTACGAGGGATGGACCGATGTCGAAACTGACAAAAGAAGAGCGCGAACAGCTCAAGGCTGCACATGACAAAGCCATTCAGCAGGATCCCTCTCTAGATCAGAAGATGAAAAGAGCCCATGAGGCGATGGAGGAGGCCCGTCAGGCAATGCATGATGCCATGGTCAAGGCCGATCCTTCGGTAGCTCCGATTCTTGAGAAAATCACTCCCCGGAAATGGGAGCGTAAGTTAGAGCGGGAGTCCGGTTCCAATCCCCCTGGAAGTGGGCAATCCTCTCAGAATGCTGGCAATACAACGACAAACGCCTTCTCCACGAATTCCACTCCACCGGAATCCTTCAAGCATGAAGGACATCGTATGCCGCCAGGATTTGCCAATCTTACACCGAGTGAGCAGTCTCGATTGAAATCCGTTCACGAGCAGGTAAAGACTGACCCATCAGTGATTGCGGCAAAGGAAGCTGAGAAAAATGCCTCGACACCCGAGGAGCGCCGTTCAGCCAAAGATGCGGCTCACAGGGCAATCCATGACGCTATGATCAAGGCTGACCCCTCCATTGAGCCGATTCTGATGAAAATCCAACCGCCACCCCGGCATGACGAACCTTCTGCTGAGGGCCAAGGTGCTCAGATGGCACCACTGTAACTTTGATCGGTGCCCAGCACACTAGCCTTGGGGCTTGATCACTTTTTTGGCATCTGAGGAGGATGAACTCACGCCTGCTCCCGACAACTGATCGGGGGTGGGTTTTGGGATCCCATGACATTTCATGCGTGTGTAGGGTCCCCATACGGTCTGCGGAAAATAGAGATCCCTCCTGTTGGCGATGGTCGTACAGGAAGTCGATGTTCCGGCGAGCAGTACAAGCGGCAGGATGATGATGTTGGGGAGAAGTCTTTTCACGATTTAAGCATCATAAAGGTTGTAACCGAATTTGTGTCAAAGAAATTGCTCAGGCACCAGAACTTGGCAAGGATCCCAGTGACATGCTGCTGGCCTATTACATTCACGACCTAAGCCCTTATGCGATTCATTTTGGGGGAGGAATAGGCATTCGTTGGTACGGATTGGCCTATCTTGCCGGATTTGTGATCGGCATTCTTCTCTATCGTCGTCTCGCTGACAGGGGATATTCAGAGTTGCAACCCAGCCAAGTGGCCGACTTCATCACGATGGCGGCACTTTTTGGGGTTCTGTTGGGAGGTCGGCTGGGATATATGCTGTTTTACGATTCGGCGCGATTTTTTCATAATCCCCTAATTGTTTTCCAAGTCTGGGACGGGGGAATGGCAAGTCACGGCGGCATTATTGGACTGACCCTGTTTACTCTCTGGTATGCACACCGTCACAAGGTTTCTTTCCTGAACCTCTCGGATAATCTCGTTGTGGTCGGTCCTGTGGGGGTGTTTTTTGGGCGTTGCGCCAACTTCATCAATGGAGAACTCTACGGGAGGGTGACGGATGTGTCATGGGCCGTTCAGTTCCCCAAGGAGATTCTCTTCTACCCTCCCGACCGCCTGCAACGCCTAATGGACAAGGCTGCGGAGATAGATCCTGCCCTCTTGACACCTGAGTTGATCATTCAGAAGGCTGGGTATTCTGCTCCCCTGAGAAGTTATCTCTCCGCGGAACTTGCCCCCCGCTATCCCTCCCAGCTCGTGGAAGCACTTCTTGAGGGAATGGTGCTTTTTCTACTCCTCTGGACGCTGCGAACAAGGGTGAGACTTCCTGATGGGGCGCTGACAGGGGTCTTTTTCATTGCTTATGCTCTTTTGCGCATCAGTGGAGAATGTTTCCGTGAACCTGATGCTCCCATGACTTCCGGTTTGACCAGAGGGCAATTTCTTTCTCTCTTCATGATTGCTGTGGGATTTGTTTTTCTCCTCTGGAGCTGGCTTAAGCCCCGTTATCCGAATGCTTGGAACCGATGATTCCCATAACACTCTCTGATTCGAATCACCTCCTTCGTGCACTGCTTGTCAGCGGATCATTGGGGGCGCTTATTGGGTTGGAGCGCCAATGGGACGAACAGTCCCGTCATGACGACACTCATGTGTTGGCAGGGTTAAGAACTTTTACCCTATGGGCACTCTTCGGGGTACTCTGCGCCTGGTTTTCCCAGACAGTGCATGTGCTTTTCTTTATCGCTGGATTTGCCGCCATGGTGCTCTGGATCACGATCTTTCTACAGCGGGGAGGAAGGGGTGGATCCGACCCAGGATTCACCACCGGAGCTGCAGCGATGCTGACCTTTCTGATAGGCGGTCTGGTATTTTGGCAGCAGGAGAGAGTGGCCCTAGTACTTGCGGTCAGTATCATGCTTTTGCTGGCCCTCAAGCCCACACTTCATCGTTTTACCAGAGGGATTACAACGGAGGATGCCCGTTCCGCGATGAAATTTGCGGCTGTCAGCGGGGTGGTTCTTCCTTTGGTTCCAAATGAGTCCCTCGGGCCTTACGGGGCTTTCAATCCCCATACCGTTTGGTTGATGGTGGTTTTGGTAAGTGGAGTCGGCTTTGCAGGATATCTCGCGGTAAGGGGCCTGGGACAACAGATTGGTATTGCCGTGACGGGTTTGCTCGGAGGACTGGTTTCAAGTGTCGCCACAACATTGACCATGAGCAGACAAAGCCGGGAACGCCCGGCAGAATCCCGCGACTGCTCCCTGGCTATCCTGCTTGCCTGCACCGTCATGATAGGGCGTGTTGGTTTGTTAGTTGGAATTGTCAGTCCGAAGGTTTTGACCGTACTTTGGCCATCGCTTGTTGTCGTCAGTCTGCCCGGAGCTCTCTGGTGTTGCTGGCGCATGATCCACGGAGGATCGGCCAGTGCCTCCGGGGCGTGCACACCCGTGGGTAATCCCCTAAGGCTTCGAGTGGCCCTTCAGTTCGGCGCGCTTTATGCGGCGATCGTTTTCTTGGTGAAGGCCACGATCGCTGCAGAAGGAAATGCCGGAGTCCTTGTGGTGAGCGGACTTTCAGGTCTTATCGATCTTGATGCCATCACACTCTCCCTATCCCAAATGTTTAGAGCGAGTACACTCAGCTCAACGATCGCATCACAAGGCATCCTACTTGCAATTCTTGCCAACACGATCATCAAGGCCGGAATGGCCGCAATTTTTGGTGCCCCGGCGTTGCGTTTGGAGGTGCTCTGCGTTCTCGGTATCACATCGATCACGGTCATCGGGGCGTGCCGAATCTTTTTTCACTGATCCCCTCCTTCTCAAACAACTCCGCCAGCACACCTCCAAACCACACAAGGCCCTTTTGATTTAGCGTTCTGGAAGCCGTTTTGCTACTAGCCTTCCATGAGAGAAGGAATGGCTGACTCAAAGTGATTGTTCAACTCTGTGACTGACCATTGATAGGTCGAGTCTCCTGTGGTGATGCCAAGAACGGGTTGCTGTGTGACGGTGCCCAATTGTTGGAAAGGAATACCGCTTTGAGCCAGTGCAGCTTCGACGGACACAACATGGCAAGGCTTTACTGAAATCACGATTCTCCCCTGTGTCTCATTGAACAGGAGCACATCGGGACGATCTGTCGAGGCGATCTTGACGGAAGCTCCGAGCAAATTACCAAAACAGCATTCTGCAAGTGTTACTGCTAGCCCCCCCTCCGCACAATCATGGGCACTACGGACAAACCCTTTGTGAATGAGTGAGAGGAGCACCTGATGAGTCTTTCTCTCCTCTGCAAAGTCAAGTGCCGGTGGCGCGCCTTCCTTGCGGCCATGAATGGCAAGAAGGTAGTGAGATCCGCCGAGTTCATCGCCGATTTTGCCGAGCAGGAAGAGGATGTCACCTGCTTCCTTGAAGCTCTGTGTCGTGATGTGGGCCACATCATCAATGCGGCCTACCATCGAGATGGTGGGAGTCGGATCAATGGCACCGGCTGGACTCTCATTATAAAGGCTGACATTTCCGCCAGTGACCGGAACATCAAAGGCACGGCATCCTTCGGAGATACCCTCCACGGCTGCACGGAGCTGGTGGAAATTCTCCGGTTTGTGAGGATTTCCAAAGTTAAGGTTGTCTGTGACTCCTATTGGCACGGCTCCGGAGCTGGCAAGATTGCGGGCAGCCTCAGCCACGGCGATACGGGCACCCTGGTTCGGATCGAGACGGCAATAGATCGCATTGCAGTCGGTAGAGGCCGCCAGAATTTTATTGGCTTCGCGGACAATGAAGACGGCAGCGTCAGAGCCCGGGAGAACTGCTGTCCCCGTGCGTACCATGTGATCGTATTGCCGCCAGACCCAGCGCTTGCTGGCAATGCTGGGATGGGCAAGCAGGATGGGAAGTGTCTCCAGCGGGGGAAACTGCGGCACAGTGGAGAGATCGAGCGGAGGGGGTGGTGTGAAGGGAGCGGCCTCGCGGTAATAGAGAGGGCCATCATCGGCCAAAGCACGAGCCGGGACATTGACCACGACTTCACTGCCATTGAGGACGCGCATCATGCCATCGTCCGTCACCGTACCGATCTCGGCATAGGGGAGATCCCACTTCTCGAAGATTCGCTTCACAACATCCTCCTGCCCCTTGTTGACGATGACCAGCATCCTCTCCTGGGACTCGCTCAGGAGAACTTCGTAAGGGGTCTGCCCTTTGGCTCGCTGAGGCACAAGCTCAATGTCGATCTCAACCCCTGTACCACCACGACTCGCGGTTTCGCAAGTCGAACAGGTGAGTCCGGCTGCGCCCATGTCTTGAATGCCGGCCACGGCATCGGTGGCGAGGAGTTCGAGACAGGCTTCGAGCAACAGTTTCTCCCTAAAGGGATCACCAACTTGAACAGCAGGTCGGTCGGCCTTGGATTCCTCCGTCAGTTCCCGTGAAGCAAAAGCGGCACCGGCGAGACCATCGCGGCCAGTCTCCGCACCGACATAGAAGACGGGATTCCCAACGCCTTTGGCCGCACCCCGTGCAATTTGTTCGTGTCGGAGAATGCCAAGGCAAAAGGCATTCACAAGCGGATTGCCGTTATAGCTGTCATCGAAATAGACCTCGCCGGCTATTGTGGGAAGTCCGATACAGTTACCGTAATGGGCAATCCCTGCGACAACTCCGGCAAAGAGACGGCGATTGGTTCGGGCCTGCTCACTCTCCCCCTTGATTGAGCCGAAGCGGAGTGAATCCATGAGAAAGACCGGACGGGCTCCCATGGTGAAAATATCACGGATGATACCGCCTACGCCCGTGGCTGCTCCCTGAAACGGTTCGACAGCACTGGGATGATTGTGGCTTTCAATTTTGAAGGCGACAGCCCAGCCGTCGCCGATGTCGATGACTCCGGCATTCTCCTCACCCGCTTTGACCAGCACGCTCGGACCGGTGGTCGGAAATTTGCGAAGCTCTGGCCGGGAATTTTTATAAGAGCAATGCTCACTCCACATGACGGAGAAGACACCCAGTTCCTCAAAGCTCGGTTCGCGTCCCAAAATGGTGAGTATCTTCGCATACTCCTCCTGGCTGAGACCATGCTTGGCAATGAGTTCGGGAGTGATCGCGGGATTGGCGGGTTGTGTGGCCATGTGAGATAAGTATTCGGATTGAATCAATCAGGCTGAGGGAAAATACGAAATTCAGGCGCGTTTTCCTTGTGAGAATGTATCGATCACCGATTGGAAGATAGCGCGACCGTCTGTGCCTCCAAGAAGCGCGTCGCAAGCGCGTTCGGGGTGGGGCATCAAGCCGAAAACATTGCGTCCATGGCTGCAAATACCGGCTATGTTTTCCAGCGATCCATTCGGATTTACCGAGTCAGAGACAGTCCCTGCGGCATCGGCATAAAGGAGAATGATCTGATTATTGGCATTCAACTCAGCCAGCGTCTTCGGATCGGCAAAGTAGGATCCCTCGCCGTGGGCGATGGGAAAATTGACTACGGAGCCAAGCGTGAGATTCGATGTGAACGGGGTCTGGTTATTCTCCACCCGCAGATGCTGATGCTCGCATCGGAAGAGCAGTCCACGGTTGCGCATGAGTGTGCCGGGAAGAAGTCCCGCCTCGCAAAGTATTTGAAAACCGTTGCAGATTCCGAGCACGAGGACACCAGTGGATGCAGCATGCCTCACGGCACCCATAATGGGTGAGAATCGCGCGATGGAACCGCATCGCAGATAATCACCGTAGGAAAAACCGCCCGGCAGCACGATCAGATCGTAGCCTTCAAGCGAAGTGTCCTTGTGCCATACGATCTCCGCTTCAATCTCTGGAAATGAAGCCAAGGCAGCCTTACAGTCCGTGTCACAATTGGAACCTGGAAACTGGATGACCGCGCAGCGGATGATGGTAGGCATCGCTCTAGGGGAGAATCGTGAGCTTGTAATCCTCCACCACGGGATTGGAGAGTAGATCGTGGGCGATTTCATGGAGCTGCTTTTCATCCGCCCCGTCGGCCTCAATTTCGATCGATTTGCCAATACGGACGGAACGGACCCCTTTGAGTCCCAGATGTTCCATGGCTAGGCCAGTGGCTACTCCTGCTGGATCGAGAATGGCGGGTTTTGGCATGACGGTGACAACAGCTTTCATAAAAAGGTTAAAAATCGGGCGTTAGGATGAAATGGACAAGGGGAAAATGCGAATTATGAATGATGCGGGATAAAAAATCCTGACCAGATACTCACAGCATGAGTGACCTGTGTCTTGCGCCTAAACTGTTACCTATCTCATGACCCACATCTTTTCAGCTTTCAAGTTTCAGGTTTCATCATTCATCCTTTCTGCATGAAATCCGCATCCGCTCCCTACCACTTTCTCAAGACCCTCCTCAACACCCCGTCTCCATCAGGCTTTGAAACCAGAGGGCAGAAAGTCTGGGTCGATTATGTCAGACAGTTTGCCGATTCCGTTGAGATCGATGCCTATGGTAATGCGTTTGCAACGCTCAATCCTGCAACAGGAGAGGGGGATCCGACGATTCTCATTAGTGGTCATGTCGATGAACTCGGCCTGATGATCTCCCACATTTCCGATGAGGGATTTCTTTATTTCAAGGGGATCGGAGGTGTGGATCGCACCCTCATTCGCGGCCAGCGCATGACTGTTCATGGAGCCAAGGGAGCGGTTCCCGGTGTGACCGGACTCCTTGCCATTCACATGCAGGAACCCGATGACCGCAACAAGGTTCCTGAAATTCACACGATGCACATCGATATTGGTGTCTCCTCACGCAAGGAGGCAGAGAAGTTTGTCTCGATCGGTGATCCGGTAACCTACGCGGCGGAGTTTCAGGAATTGCAGGGTGGACGCTTTGCCGCACGGGGCTGTGATAATAGGATCGGAGCATGGACTGCTGCCGAGGGACTGCGTCTTGCCTCATTAAACAAAAAGACCCTCAATTCAAAGCTCGTCGCTGTCTCCACGATTCAAGAGGAGAACGGTCTCTACGGAGCCACGATGGTGGGCTACAGCGTTCATCCCGATGTTGCCCTGGTCGTCGATGTGACTCATGCAACCGATATTCCCAACTGCTCCAAGCCTAATCATGGTGAAGTGGGCATGGGCAAGGGGCCCGTCCTCAGCCTTGGCAGCGTCAATCATCCCGTGGTCAACGCACGCCTGCGCGAAGTAGGCGGAAAAGCGAAGATACCACTTCAGACCGAGGCCAACCCGAGATGGTCCGGAACGGATGCCGATACGATTTTCAAACAGAAAGGTGGCATCCCGACAGTATCCATAGGAGTTCCTAACCGCTACATGCACTCTCCTGTGGAGATGATTCAATATTCTGATTTGGAGCAAACGGCCGAGTTGCTGGCCGCCTTTGCTCTGAGCGCAAAGAAAGGTGAACGCTTTGGCGTAAAATTGTAGAGGCGTCTTTTTTCTTTGCCTCCTCGAGGCATCTGTCTAAAGAGCGGGTGTGATTTCTCCCCTTACCCCCACTATTCAGAACAAAGGCTGGCGCGTTGCGCTGGCTGGACTCGGCATCAACCTCGCCCTTGGGGTGCTCTACACATGGAGCCTGTTTAAAGGGGCGATTGAAAAGGACTTCGGATGGAAGGGCTCGCAGCTCAATGATCCCTACGCACTCTGCTGTCTCGTCTTTGCCTTCACGATGATCCTTGCCGGTCGTTGTCAGGATAAACTTGGCCCCCGTCTGACGGCAACCATAGGCGGTTTGCTGGTTGGTGCGGGGATGGTGATCATTTCCACGACGAACAGCTATACCGTGTGGGTGTTGGGCTTCGGAGTGCTCGTCGGCGCAGGTATCGGCTTCGGATATTCCTCCGCGACTCCTCCAGCCCTCAAGTGGTTTCCTCCGTCCAAGACCGGACTCATTGCAGGACTGGTGGTGGCGGGATTTGGGCTTGCGCCCGTCTATCTTGCACCTACCTCGGATTTCCTACTTAGAAATTTCGGCCTTCTCAAGGCGATGCTGATCTTCGGGATGGCATTTGCGGTGATTGTCTGCGGACTCGCGCAACTTCTGTTGAATCCTCCCGCCGGCTACTCCGCCGCTTCTCCGGCAACAACCGACGGTTCCAAGGTCGCTGAAGCACCAAACCTCTCCCCGAGAGAGATCCTGTGTACGCCGTCGTTCTGGCTGTTGTGGGTGCTTTATTTCATCGGTGCGGGTGCCGGACTCATGGTGATCAGCAGCATCAGTGGGATGGCCAAGAAAACAATGGGTGACTCGGCTTTTATCGCAGTGGCGGTCATGGCCGTTGGCAATGCCGCGGGCCGCATTGCGGCGGGACAGCTTTCGGACAAGATCGGACGGCAGTGGACCTTGATGCTTGTGCTACTGATTCAGGCTGCATTGATGTTCCTGGCAATTCCCGTGACTACTTCGCTTCACGGCGCGCAGTTTGTGATCGTTTTGGTGGCCACCCTGATAGGATTTAATTACGGGGCAAACCTGTCGCTCTTTCCCTCCTTCACTAAGGATCTCTGGGGGCTGAAAAACTTTGGGGTGAATTACGGATGCCTCTTCACGGCGTGGGGTGTGGGAGGATTTGTTCTCAGCCGTCTTCAACAGATGCTCAAAGCCGCAAGCGGTTCTTTCACTTCCAGCTTCGTCACGGCGGGAATACTGCTGCTCATCGGAGCAGGCCTGACTCTTCTGTTGAAATCCCCGCGTTCGGCGGATTCCTGATCAATCGATTTCAGCCAGGGTTTGCTCCGAGCGACAGAGGGGTTTCTTTTTCTTTTGTCGCGCGGGGACGATACGCAATTCTCGCGTGATGCATGCTTGCAAGGCATGAAACCAGCGTTGTTGCGATATCCTGTAACTGGGCCATCGTGACCGGAGCCTCATCATACTGACCGTCGGTGATACGATCCTGAAGAAGATCGTGAACCAGATCATCGAGCCGTTGAAGGGTCGGGCGTTCCAGGCTGCGCGTTGCGCTCTCGGCGGCATCAGCCAGACCAAGGATGACCGCTTCAACACTCTGCGGCTTCGGCCCCGGATAACGGAAGTTTTCTTCACTGACCTTGGGGATGTCCTCTTGGCGGATCTTCATGAGATTCCCCCCGGCACGGGCGTCTTGCTCTTGACGACAGGCTCGCTGGTAGAAAAACTCCACCAGAGTCGTTCCGTGATGCTGCTGAATCGCCTCGATGATGCGACGGTTGAGTTTATTGCGGAGGCCAAGATCCACGCCATCCTTCACATGGGAGAGGATGATCAGGGCGCTCATCGTAGGGGTTAGATCGTCATGCGGATTCTCTCCGATTGGGATGTTCTCCACAAAATAATCCGGTTTTACCAGCTTCCCGATGTCGTGGAAGTAAGCGCTGACGCGGCAGAGGGTGGGATTGGCACCCACTTTTTCCGCACATGCCTCGGCTAGGTTCGCCATGGCAAGCGAGTGATGGTAGGTACCGGGAGCCTCCATACTCAGACGGCGCAGCAGGGGATGATTCAAATCGGCCATTTCCAGCAGTGAAATTTCAGTGGTGATCCTGAACGCCTTTTCAAGCAGGGGAAGAGATCCGCTCACCACCACGGCAGTTATTGTTCCTGTTCCCAGCACCGCTAAACTTTGGAGTGTAATCTCCCACCAGTCTGTCTGCATAAGAAGCAACCAATTGATCGGCCCGATGACGCCTGAAAGGAGGGCTACGAACCAGAGGGCAGTTGCTGAATAAAATCCTGCCCGCAGTAGGCGGGAACGGCGGCGGACTCTCAATGTCGAAAGCACGGCCACCACCCCACCGGTGAGGGAGAGAAGCAAGGGCATTGGATCAAGCGTCTGCTGAAGAACGCTCCCCCAGAGCGAGCCGATAATGCAGGCGGAAAAACCCATTTCCGCACCAAGGAGAACCGAAAGCATAAGGGGGGCAAATGCATAGGGTAGAATCAGGGGAAGGAACTGCACCTCCAAATGTCCGGCGTGGATCTGGGACTTCACGAGTTCCCCAAACCCGACCTGAACCAACATGGTGCCCAGAAACAAGGCCAGTCGGGAGTTTCGCTTCAGGGAGGGATCACCGCTGATAATTGGCTGGGTCAGGGCAAGTGCAAGAACAAGCAGCGCATAGAGCAAATGCATCAGCGGGTCGGACTGATCACTTGCAAAGCAGAAAAAAGCAAGCACTCCAGCGGCGGCAAGCACGATGCCGATATAGATATAAAGGCTTTCATCAAGCCCTGAAAAAACATCACCAGCAGGTGTTGCTAGACGCTTTTTTCCACAGCTCATTCCACGGGCCGCCAGACGCTGTTTTTTTAAAAAACTAATCATGGAGAATAATAAATCGGTTCCTTCGCGAATTTACGCTTAACATTCAACCTCTCTATCGGAGCGGTGTTCCTTGTATGCAGCAATGATCGCCCTGACCAGCGGGTGGCGGACGACATCGTGTTCTCCAAAGAGATGAAAAGCGATGTCCCCTATGTCCTTGAGGGCACTCACAGCCTCGATCAATCCGCTTGGTTTATGCTTTGGAAGATCGATCTGGGTACGATCTCCTGTGACAACGCACTTTGACCCGATGCCGATACGGGTCAGGAACATGAACATCTGTTCCGCCGTTGTGTTCTGAGCCTCGTCGAGAATAACGAAAGCCTTGTTCAGTGTCCGTCCCCTCATGTATGCAAGCGGTGCGATTTCGATCACATTTGCATCGATGGCCCGTTGGATCTCCTCTGGTTCAAGCATGTCATGGAGTGAGTCGTAGAGAGGTCGCAGATAGGGAAGAATTTTTTCCTGTAGTTCGCCAGGCAAGAACCCCAATGCCTCTCCCGCCTCCACGGCGGGTCGCGTTAAAATAATACGGGTGACTTTTTCCGATTTGAGGGCGGCCACCGCTTCGGCAACGGCAAGGTAGGTTTTTCCGGTGCCGGCGGGTCCGATGCCAAAAGTAATGTCATGCGCGTCGATGGCCCGCATGTAGTCCCTCTGACCTTCAGTCTTTGGGATGACGGGTGGCTTGCGGGATGAACATTGGATACGCTCCCTGAAGAGCGCTTCCAATCCCGATTCGGAGAGAGAATCTGATTTGTCCCGCGTGTATTTCTCCAGTGCGTAGAGGAACTCGGTCTCTCCAATCATCCCGCCCGCGGCGCAAATTCTACCAAGTTCGTCAAAAAGGGATCGGGATCGGTGCAGTGCGGGGGAAGTACCTTCGATCTTCAACCAGCCGTCACGGGAGGTAACACGGATATCCAATGATATTTCCATCCTTCGGAGGAGACTTTCGTCACCCGCATAGTGCTGTTGCAATGCCCTGGCATTTTCAAACTCCAGAGTGATGCACTCGCGAGCGCCGGAGACTCCGGCAGTACCGCTCATGGTTTTCGGATGATCGTGAACCGCTTTCAATCAGGAACGGCTGCTATTTATAGCCGTAAACCAAAGCCCATGTTGTACGCTCCTCGGGGGACTTGAGAATTTGGACAATGGCAAAATAGGTGCCGGTGCTCTTGGGGTTGATCCGGGCTCCGGCGAAGCGGCCTTTCTGCCAGCTCTCTCCCTCAACCAGATCACCCTTGTCGTCGTAGATATGTACGGAAAGACTAGCCCCCTTGACCTCGGTTGCCATGAGGAACCAGTAGGTATTTCCCTTGAAGAGCTGGATGCTGACCGCCTTCTTGTCATGCACTCCAAGATCACCTCCCCATGCGTCCTTGCGGATCGAAAAACCCTGTTTGTAGTAGGGTAGCGCAGCCTCGTAGGCGAACGAAACGGAATCATCGACCGTTGCGTGGAGCTGTGCGGGAACAACGGAGCACATCAACAGCACGCCAAAAAGAAGGCGAAATGTTTGCATAGACGAAAGCTGATTGAGAAAGTGCTTCATGATTTGTTTCCTCCCGAAACAATCTGACCGTTGACCTCACGCGTGAGGTCATGAATCGTTTTGACATTTTCCACCGTGATGGAAGATCCACTCTCTCCGACAATCGGTCCGATCTTGCGAAGCACATCCCTGATGTGTGAAACGAGAGGATTCTTTCGTAGGCGCGGGGTCATCGAACCGATACATCTGTCGAAATAATTGACCAGTTCGGGCTGATGGAGAAGTTCGGCCCCGTCCTTTGAAAAACCATTTTGAACAATTGATGTCAGCACTTCGGTGCCGCGCAACCAGCCGCCCAGGCTGACAAGCTGGGAAAGGTCGTGATCATTGAGTTCATCCATAGCGGCCCTCACATCCTGAAGGGCGCCGTCAAACTCGGAACGAACCCCCCTCCAATCCCTCGCATCGGCTTTGTCAGTAATACTCTTGCAGCGGGTGATGACGGATTTACGGACATTGATTGCCTCGGCAAGCGTAAGCACCTGACGGCCGATTTCCTTCACCCGTTCGCTGTCTTCGGACTCCACGGCGACAAATCCCTCGGCAATGACATTGCCAAGCAGGAGTGCTGTACGGGCTCGATCCTCCGGTGTCTTTACCTTTCCTTCACGGAGTTGTGCTTTCCAGTTCGGGTTGCCCAGCTTATCCAGGACGGCAAAAATTTCGCTGGGAACCGGGACAACGACTTCATCCACCGCAGCTGCAGGGAAGTCGGAAAGCGTGATCTTCTTGGGTGGGATATCGGCCCTTGCCGCTGGAATCATCAGGAGAAGCATCAGGGATGCGACGATGGTATGGAGGGGAGAATTCATCATGGAAAATCTTGTAAATTAACCCTCGCAGTGAAGGGGCTTGTCATGAAACATGTGCAGCTTGTTCAACAGACTCTGTTTTGTTGCCAACAATCTGTAATGGACCTGCAAAGATTACAATACATTCTTGATTCTGCCGCATCCAAGAGACTTTTGGTCCTGGGTGACCTGATGCTGGATGAATTTGTCTGGGGGAGCGTTGCCCGCATTTCTCCAGAAGCGCCCGTTCCCATTGTCGAGGTGCAAAGGGAGTCAAGCTATCCGGGGGGGGCTGCTAATGTGGCCCGTAATCTGCGGGAATTCACCTCTTCGGTGACAATGATCGGTGTCGTGGGGAAGGATTCTGCCGGGGAAAAGCTGACCTCCCTGCTTAAAGAGGAAGGAATTTCCTCAGAAGGGCTTTTCACCGACGATTCCGCCCCCACAATTGTGAAAACCCGCATCATCGCGCAACGCCAGCAGGTCGTCCGTGTTGACCGGGAGGTGCGCACGGTTGCCGGTTCCGCCCGGAGTGACATTCTTCAGCAGGCCAAGTTGCTCGTCGCAAAGTCGGATGCAGTGCTCTTTGAGGATTATGGGAAGGGTTTTCTTAACCAGTCATTCGTTGACGCAGTAATTGAGACTGCACACGCGCACGGAATACCTGTGACCTGTGATCCCAACCCCAAAAACCCCCTTGAGTGGCACGGTATCGCCACGATCAAACCAAACCGCTCGGAGGCTTTTGCCGTGGCAGGAGTCCCCGTCACAACGCCCGTCACCCCGGTGGAAAACGATGAAGCCTTGCTGAGGGTCGGCAATATTCTGCTGGAGCGATGGAACGCTGGAGCCATTCTGGTAACCCTTAGCGAGCAGGGGATGATGCTCTTCCGCAAGGGCAAGCCTCCGTACCATACTCCGACGCGTGCCATGGAGATCTATGATGTTTCCGGTGCCGGGGACACGGTGATTTCGCTCTACACGCTATCCCTCGCCGCAGGGGCCACCCCTGAAGAGGCCGCGGAAATTGCCAATCATGCAGCGGGGGTTGTTGTGGGCAAACTCGGTACCGCCACCTGCTCCCGCGAGGAACTCGAAAACAGTTTCCGACAAGATTCGCACTCATGATTTCATCCTTGCTAAGACCCGCACTTTTCATCGACAGGGATGGCACACTTATCGAAGAGGTGGATCATTGCTGTGATCCCGCCCATGTCCGCGTTTATCCTGGAGCCGCCGAAGAACTCAATCGGGCTCGAACGATGGGTTGGGCCAATATCATTATCACCAATCAAAGCGGAATCGGCCGCGGTTACTTCACCGAGGAGCAGTTCTACTCCGTGCAGGAAGAGGTTTATCGACAACTTGGGTACACCATCGATGCGGCCTATATGTCTCCCGATCTGCCCGGGTCTGGATCCTCACGCCGCAAGCCTGCTCCGGGAATGATTCTGGAAGCTGCCTCCGAACATGGGATCGACCTGAATCGATCCTTCATGATCGGAGACAAGGACATCGATATAAAATGCGGCGCGAGTGCAGGAGTCCGGACGATCTTGGTCGAGACGGGATATGGACGCAACTATTCCGACTGTCGACCTGACTTCCGTGTACCGTCCGTTAAGGAAGCGATCCGGACTGCCCTTGCCCATGCCTAGGGAACCGCACTTGCAAAAAGTTGAGGTAGGGGCCGTTGCACTTGTCATACCGGCCCGTTGGGGTTCGACCCGTTTTCCCGGCAAGCCCCTGCATCCGCTCGCAGGTAAACCTCTTGTGCAGCATGTCTGGGAACGCTCCCTGCTGGCAAAAAACATCACCCGCACTCTCATTGCGACGGATGATGAACGCATCGCAACAGTGGCCCTGAATTTCGGTGCAGTGGTTGTCATGACTTCTCCTGATCATCCGAGCGGGACGGATCGCATTGCTGAAGTGGCCACGAAGTTGCGCGGGGTGACCCATTTTATCAATGTCCAAGGAGACGAGCCACTGATCGATCCCGGGCTCATTGAGAAGTTGGCGACCACCATGCTCCGGAATCCGGCGGTTGAGATGATCACCGCGGCGACTCCGTTTGAAGATTTTCGTGAAGCAGAGAACCCCAACACCGTCAAAGTCGTTCTCGATCGAACCGGTAATGCCCTCTATTTCTCACGCAGCCCGATTCCCTATCACCGTGATGCTTACGATTTGGAAAGCAAGGTCGCACCATTACTGCATCTTGGCATTTACGGATATCGTCGTGACACCTTGCGGAAGCTTGTGAATCTCGTCCCCACGCCGCTTGAACTTTCCGAAAAACTTGAACAACTCCGGGCTCTCGAAAATGGCATTTCCATCAGAGTCATCCAGACAACGCATCAAGGGGTTGGTGTCGATACCCCCGAGGATGCGGAAAAGGTCGAAAAAATTCTACGATCTAATAGCTCTTCCCTAAGGAACCGCTGATTAAATCGCATTGAGGCCATTGCTTCAAGAAGGGGGCGCCGACAAGCCGGCTTCGCGTGAGCATCCCCGCAGCGGGCTGTAAACGCGAAGCCTACGATGTCGCCGATCTTTTATCGCCTCAACCCGAAGGGCTGGAGCCATTTGTCGATTTTTATAGCGTTGCTCGCTCGGGCGAGACCGCAGTGGGTATTGACTCGCTCGCTCCCGCGAGGCTCGCCCTACGGGTTTGCCTAAAGGCAAATCTACCCAAGCCGCCCCCGCAGCTCCATGTTGCCCAGCGCGCGCGCCTTCAAAAATCAGCAAATGTTCTTCAGTGGCCATCATTGGACTTATTCAGTGCTTCCCTAAATAAACCGATTCATTAGCTGAAACGCATGGGATCGATCCTTCCTATTGCCCAGAAACAGCTTCTGAACTTTACCAAAATTACATGGAGGGCTTTGTCGTTCCAAATTCGACTAGCTTCAGATCTGTTTCAGAAAGCGTGCCCTTAAAACTGTTAGCTGAGCTCTACCCTGGGGGCCATTGCATCTCTCTGCCGCCAAGTACATGAATGTGGAGATGGGGGACGGTTTCACCGCCGTCAGATCCATTGTTGATCACAATGCGGTAGCCATTTTCGGCAAGTCCTTCCTGTCGCGCTGTGGTTGCTGCCGCTGAAAGAAGAGTTCCAAGAAGTTGGGAATCGGATGGCATGGTCTCATTGATGCGTGGGATGCAGCGCTTGGGGACAACCAGGAAATGAATGGGAGCCTGCGGCGTGATATCGCGAAAGGCAATCCATTCATTACCTTCGGCGATAATGTCAGCAGGGATTTCACGGGCTGCGATTTTCTCAAATATTGTCATCGGAAATGCGAAACCACTCGGGGTTGGCTATGAGGTGGCCGAGGCCTGGACCAGTGTCTCTAACTCAACTGAATCTCAAGTGGTTCTCCCTGGCGACTGGTGCCGACGGAGGCGCCGTGTTGACGGATGAAGGAGACGATTTCGTCACGCAGACCGGTGCTCCTGGGGCGTTTTTTTCGCGCGAGAAGTCGAAGGCAATCTGAGAGATCACGAATCTCAAGTCTTACCACATGAGAACCGGCAACGCTTTGAAGCTGATTGCCCAACAGGCCGAAGAAGGCGAGTTCGTAACCCTCGCCCGCTTCTCGAACAAGCTCGGCGAGCGAGAGTCGGAGTGGGGGATCCGGCAAATTAAAATGTTCCGCCACATCGGGAAATCCCAGTGTGCCAAGAATATCATGGACGGCCGCCTGCAGACTCTGAACATCGACGCAGTTTTCCTCGCAGTCACGCTGAAGATAGACCGAGACACTTTCAGCGATGTGTTCGGAAAGCCACCAGCGTTGATATCCCGCCTGCTCCGCCGCGTGGAGTAGAGAGGTGGTGATCCAGCGTTTGTCAAAAGAGGTGCTCCTTCCATCAGGAAGGGCGACCAGGGGCATGCCGTCAAGCAGTGCAATCATGATGGAAGTTTTGTGAAGAGTTCCTTTTGATTTTCCGAATTAGGGGCGCGGCGTTCGAGAGATTGGATTTCCTCGATGAATTCCCCGATATCCTCAAACCGCCGATAGACGGAAGCAAAGCGGACATAGGCCACCGGATCGATGGCGTGCAGATGTTCCATGACTTTGGCTCCGATGATCTTGGTGGAAATCTCCCGCTCCTGACCTGACTCAAGTTCGTTGATCACATCGCTTACGGATTCCTCTATTGTGGCGAGAGGGATCGGCCGCTTTTCACAAGCTTTAACAAAACTGGAAAGCAGTTTTTGGCGGTCAAATGCCTCGCGTCGTCCATCCCTTTTCACGGCAAGAAGTTCCACCCTCTCGATCTGCTCATAGGTGGTAAATCGGGTTTCACATCCGAGACACTCCCGTCGGCGACGGATGCTCATGCCATCTTTGGAAAGGCGTGAGTCAATGACTTTGTCGTCGAGGGTGGTGCACTTGGGGCAAAGCATTGTATGTTTCCAGAACGTTTCATTATAAAAACCACAATATCTTGTGGTCGCAAAGAAAAATCGTCCTATGAGAGGGGTCTCACTTGTAACCCCTTCATCTAGCTTCAAAAAAAGTTGTTGAAAGAAGCCTTTACCTCCCCGCTGACTTAAACTAGGTGGAGGAGAGTCGTCAGTTGGTCATTATCCTCACACCCCCGATGAAACTCCTACAAACTTCCCTCAAGCCCGGCACAGGTTGGAATTCCTCTCAATCCTCGTCCGAACCTTTCGATGCCGATCTGGTTTTGGCATTCGGTCAGCGTGGTCCCCTTTCACATCCAGATGCCTTTGCGGGATTAAAAGCCCGTTTCCCTTCAGCCCGTATTATCATTGCCTCCACGGCAGGGAGCTTTACTGATACAGCCATCGAGGATGACTCTATCGTTTGCACGGCTCTCAAATTCGAGAGATCAAGGGCAACCTATGCCGTCGAGCATCTGGATTCTTCCGCTAATCTTGAGGAATGCTGTCATCGCTTGGGTGCATCGGTTGCGTCACCTGACCTAAGGCATGTACTGATTTTCTCCGATGGTAGTATGGTCAACGGAACAACACTGAGTCAGGCTTTCAACAAGGTTCTCCCTCCCGGTGTCACCCTTAGCGGAGGTCTTGCTGGCGACGGCACAGACTTCATCGAGACGATGGTCGGACTGGATGCCCCACCTGCTTCGGGGATGATTGTGGCAGTTGGCCTGTGTGGTGCTTCGCTTCAGATCGCATTTGGGAGTTCTGGCGGATGGTCTCCCTTCGGCCCCAAGAGAACTGTCACGGCCTCCCATGACAATGTGTTGCAAGAACTTGATGGAAAGCTTGCCCTGGATCTCTACAAGACCTATCTCGGATCGGAGGCCGATGCTCTCCCGGCGAGTGCCCTGCGGTTTCCTCTCAATCTGACACCTCCGGGTCATGACAATCCGGTCGTACGCACGATCCTCTCGATTGATGAAAAGCAGGGTACCATGACCTTTGCCGGTGATATCCCTGTCGATTCGACCGTGCAGCTTATGCGTGCCTCGTATGAGGATCTTATTTCCGGAGCCGAGGCGGCTGCGACAGCCGCTTCCCAGGATGCCGAGCTGGTCTTGTGCGTCAGCTGTGTGGGGCGACGGATTGTGCTCGGACAACGAATCGAGGAGGAGCTTGAGGGGGTACGGGCTATCTTCGGTGCCGGACCGGTGATCACGGGATTCTACTCCTATGGGGAACTTGCCCCCTCGGGGCACAAACATAAATGTCAGCTTCACAATCAGACGATGACGATCACAAGTCTCTCTGAGCGTGCCGTATGAATAAACACTCACTGCTACAACGGCAGATCCGCCGCACCTTTGGTAAAGACTACATCTTTGAGCCAGAGCTAGAGCGTTTTTTCGAGCAGGTCGATGCCGCCTACCGGCAATTCGATCATGACAGAAAGTTGACGGAACATGTGTTGGAGGTAAGCGCTCAGGAGTTGACAGAGGTGAATTCCCAACTCATCGCCCAGAACCGAAGCAATGAGGGACTTCTCAACCGCCTGCGTCAGACATTGAACCATTTTAACGAGGAGGATTCGGTATTCGCCGAACCGGATCTTATCCGTGTTGCCGAGGAGATCGACCGTCTTGTGGCTGGCCGTCGTGCCGTTGAGATGGCCCTCCGTGCTGCCAAGGAGGCCGCCGATGCAGCCAATCAGGCAAAGAGTGATTTCCTCTCCAGCATGAGTCACGAGATCAGGACTCCGCTCAATGCCATCATCGGGATGGCTGAGTTGTTGGAGCATGACTCTACCCGTCCCGATGTGAAGCAATGCCTGCGGACGATCCATACGAGTGGTGATGTCCTTCTCTCCCTCATCAATGACATCCTCGATCTGTCAAAGATCGAGGCGGGACAGATCGAGATAGAGAAAGCTCCCATGGCTCTCAAAATGTGTGTTGAAGAGTCAGTGAATATTGTTTCGTCGCTTGCTTCGGAAAAAGGGATCGTAATGAAACTTGCCAATGATCCAGCTCTTCCCGAAGCCATTCTGGGAGACTCCCTGAGGCTGCGCCAGGTACTGCTAAATCTCCTGATGAATGCGGTGAAATTCACTGAACGAGGGGTGATATCACTCACGACAGAACTTGCCAGCAACGCTGATGGATGTCCCGTGGTCTCCTTTGCAGTGACAGATACCGGCATCGGTATGACCCCTGATCAGCAGAAACGACTCTTCAGGATCTTCAGTCAGGCGGATGTTTCCACGAGTCGTCGTTTCGGCGGTACCGGGCTTGGCTTGGCAATCTCCCAGAAACTTGTCGAACTGATGGGCGGCAAGATCACCATCGAGTCTGCGCTGGGCAAAGGATCAACATTTCTCTTTTCAATTCCGGTTGTGCAAGTGGCCAAACCTATGCCCACACAGACTCTGGGATCATTGCCGAGTCTGCCAAATTATGTGCTCGGTCAGCGGTGTCCAATGAAGATTCTTTTGGCAGAAGATAACAAGGTCAACCAGCAGGTTGTTGAGTTGATGCTCAACCGACTTGGATATAAGACCCAGATTGTTGTCAACGGACTTGAGGCGGTGACTGTTCTTGACACAGAATCATTCGATCTGGTGCTGATGGATATCCAGATGCCGATCATGAGCGGGCTGGAGGCCGCCGAAAAAATCATCGAAAAACACGGTGCCAAAAGACCTCAGATTGTGGCTCTCACAGCCAATGCAACCCGGGAAGATCGAAAAATCTGCATGGATGCAGGAATGGACGATTATCTGGTCAAACCGCTCCGCCGCGACCGGCTTGCGGCGGTGATCGAGGAGACCTATACCCGCATTCACGGGCTTGAAAAAATGCAGGGTTGATCGTTAACGGTCAGGAGGCGCCGTTCACCAAATAGGGAATGGAAGCCACGCGATTCCTTACCTCATCAAGGCCATCGACAAGATCGGCAATTGAGTCCCATCGCCCAGTGGTCAATGCTTCGCGGGCATGACCGGGCATCGTGATCTCGGCGCTGAAATCCACATCGGCGACCGTCACCTTGTTCTCGGTGAGGTCAATGGTGATCATTGCTTCTGGATCGCTTTCTATGATGGCGGCAAGTCCGGCAATATCCTGCTGGGACATCTTCACACATGGCACGCCGAGCGTGGTGGAGTTGCCAAAGAAGATCTCAGCAAAGCTCTCGGCAATGACCGCACGGTGACCGAATCGGTAGAGTGATTGCGGTGCATGCTCCCGCGAGCTGCCACAGCCAAAGTTGGATCCGGAGAGCAGGATCGTGGCTCCCGAAAAGCGGGGGTCGTCAAGCGGGTGAACGCGTCCAGCTTCCTTGTCGTGAAGGCGGGCATCGGCAAACGCAAACTCCCCTAGACCGTCAAAAGTGACGCACTTCATGAAGCGTGCGGGGATGATGCGATCCGTGTCAATATCGTCGCCGGGAACGAAAACGCCGCGACCGGTGACCTGGGTGATTTTTTCAAGGGCCATAAAATAAGGATTCAGGATTTATGATTCAGAATGACAGAGAAGGCTCAGTTAATGCCGAAAACCTTTCGGGCGTCGGTGACTTCGCCCGAGAGGGCTGCGGCCGCCACCATGAGCGGGCTCATCAACATGGTGCGTCCGGTGGGACTCCCTTGGCGACCTTTGAAGTTGCGGTTACTGGAACTGGCGCATAGCTGATCCCCGACAAGCTTGTCGGGATTCATCCCCAGACACATGGAGCAACCGGCTCCCCGCCACTCAAATCCGGCTTCGCGAAAGATCTCGGCCAATCCCATTTTCTCGGCGATGGCTGCAACTCCCTGCGATCCGGGGACGACGATTGCCTTCACATGAGGGGCGACCTTGTGGCCTCGGATGTATTTGGCGACCTCCTGAAGATCAGAGAGACGCCCGTTGGTGCAACTACCGAGGAAGGCCACATCAATCTTGAGCCCGATGACCGGAGTGCCCGAGGAGACCTTCATATGCTCGATGGCCTCGATCGCCGTAGCGCGATCTTTCTCAGGGAGGGCTTCGGGATAGGGGATGGCCTCGTCGATGAAGACTGCCTGTGCCGGAGTGATGCCCCAAGTGACGGTGGGCAGGATATCCTCAGCTTTGAAATAGACCACATCGTCATAGACACAATCAGGGTCGGAGGCCGTGGCCTTCCAGCGGGCCACGGAGGCATCCCACTCGGCCCCTTTGGGCGAGTAGGGACGACCACGAAGATACTCAAAGGTGGTCTCGTCAGGATTCACATAACCGACACGGGCACCACCTTCGATGGCCATATTGCAGACGGTCATGCGCTCTTCCTGAGTGAAGTTGTCAAAGGTCGAGCCACCATATTCATACGCGTAGCCGATACCACCATTCACACCAAGGTGTCGGATGATGTGCAGGGTGACATCCTTTGCATAGACACCTGGGGCGAGCTTGCCATCAACATTGATTCGGCGCACCTTGGGCTTGCTGATCGCCATCGTCTGGGTTGCCAGCACATCGCGAACTTGGCTTGTCCCGATGCCGAAGGCAATCGCGCCAAAGGCTCCGTGAGTGGAGGTGTGGGAATCGCCGCAGGCAATGGTCGTTCCCGGTTGAGTGATGCCTTGCTCGGGGCCTACGATGTGGACGATCCCTTGATTGCCGCTTGGCAGATCAAAGAAAGTCACACCCGTTTCAGCACAGTTCTTGCGCAGCTCCTTGACCATTGCATCGGCGAGGGGATCGGAGAATGGTTCCGCGCGTTGATCCGTGGGAACGATATGATCGACCGTGGCAAAGGTTCGATTGGGATAGAGCACCTTGAGGCCAAGATCACGAAGCATTCCAAAAGCTTGCGGGCTCGTGACCTCGTGAATGAGATGCGTACCGATCAGAAGTTGAGTCCGTCCGTCAGGGAGAGTGCGAACAGTGTGTTCGTCCCAGACCTTATCAAGAAGCGTTTTACCCATAGCCTTTCAACTCTAGCTCATGAAAATTAAGATTCAATTCTTCAATTTTTTCCACCTTTGCTTATGGTGAGCTAATCATGTCCAAGCTGCCCACCATCCTCTATACCAAGACCGACGAGGCACCCGCACTCGCTACCTACTCCTTACTGCCGATTGTTCAGGCATTTACCAAGCATGCCGGGATTTCGGTCGAGTTGCGTGACATCTCTCTGGCGGGACGCATTATTTCGGCTTTCCCCGACTTTTTGAACGAGGATCAACGGATCCCCGACGCGCTGGCAGAGTTGGGTGCACTGACACTCCAACCGGAGGCCAACATCATCAAGCTTCCAAATATCAGTGCCTCCATGCCCCAGCTTAAGGCGGCTATCGCCGAGCTTCAGAGCAAAGGCTACGCGCTTCCCGATTATCCCGACACCCCGCAGACCGAGGTGGAGAAAGATGTCCGCGCCCGCTATGACAAGATCAAGGGGAGTGCTGTCAATCCCGTCCTTCGCGAGGGAAACTCCGATCGCCGCGCTCCGAAGGCCGTTAAGGAATACGCCCGAAAACATCCGCATTCGATGGGAGCGTGGTCGGTAGACTCCAAGACGCAAGTCGGCACGATGGGAGGGAAAAGTGATTTCTTCGCCAATGAGCAATCAGTGACCGTTCCGGCTGCCACCGATGTGAAAATTGAGCTCATCGGTGTTGATGGCACGAGCAAGGTGCTGAAGGAAAAGACCCCGCTCAAGGTCGGAGAGATTATTGACGCCACCTTTCTGAGTAAGAAATCACTCGTTGCATTTATCGCCCAGCAGATTGCCAAGGCCAAGTCCGAGGGAGTGCTTCTCTCTCTTCACATGAAGGCGACGATGATGAAAGTTTCCGATCCGATCATCTTCGGTCATGCCGTTGAAGTCTTCTTCGCTGACCTCATTGCAAAACATGGAGTGTTGATCAAGGCTCTCGGAGTTGATTTCAGCAATGGGTTTGGTGATCTCGTCGCCAAGATTCAGACCCTGTCCGCTAATCAGAAAACTGCCATCGAAGCCGACATTCAGGCGGCCTATACCAATGGTCCGGCCCTCGCCATGGTCAATTCTGACAAGGGCATCACCAACCTCCATGTACCGAGCGATGTCATCGTTGATGCCTCCATGCCTGCGATGATCCGTGCCGGTGGCAAGATGTGGGATGCCCACGGGAAGACTCAGGACACACTGGCTGTCATCCCCGACAGTTGCTATGCAGGTGTCTATCAGGCCGTCGTTGATTTCTGTAAAAAGCATGGGGCGCTTGACCCCAAGACTATGGGATCGGTGCCGAATGTCGGCCTCATGGCGCAGGCTGCCGAGGAATATGGCTCCCATAACAAGACCTTTGAGATTCCCTTTGATGGTGTTGTCCGGGTCACGGATTCCGGAGGGAAGGTGCTTCTTGAGCACAGCGTCGCGGAGGGGGATATCTGGCGTGCTTGCCAGACCAAGGATGCCCCGATCCAGGATTGGGTAAAGCTTGCCGTCAAGCGTGCCCGGGCGACCGGTGATCCCGCGGTCTTCTGGTTGGACGAGAAACGGGCTCATGATGCCCAGATCATTGCCAAGGTCAAAACCTACCTTGCAGATCACGACACCACGGGACTGGAGATACTCCTCATGCCTCCCGCCGAGGCATGCACCTTCACTCTTGGTCGCATCGTGAAGGGGATGGATACCATCTCGGTCACGGGCAATGTCCTTCGTGATTACCTTACGGATCTCTTCCCAATTCTCGAAGTCGGAACGAGTGCCAAGATGCTCTCCATCGTGCCACTGATGAATGGCGGCGGACTCTTTGAGACCGGTGCGGGCGGTTCCGCTCCGAAACATGTCCAGCAATTTCTTGAGGACAACTACCTGCGTTGGGATTCTCTCGGAGAGTTCTTTGCCCTTGCTCCTTCACTGGAGCATATCAGCGAAACCTTTGGTAATGCCAAAGCCAAGGTCTTGGCCGAGACGCTGGATGCTGCAACAGGAAAGTTCCTCGAAAACGACAAATCCCCCGGGCGCAAGCTGGGCACCCTCGACAACCGAGGCAGTCACTTCTTCCTCGCGCTTTATTGGGCGCAGGCACTCGGGGCACAGACAAAGGATGCAGAACTGAAGACCATCTTCACACCTATTGCCGAGGCTCTCGCAGCCAATGAAGCAAAGATTACCGCAGAACTTCTCGCCGTGCAGGGCAAGCCCACGGAGATAGGCGGCTACTACCTGCCGGATGAAGCCAAGGCCAACTCTGTCCTTCGTCCCAGTCCGACATTCAACGCGATCCTGGCCAAACTATAATGTCAAAATTAGCCTGTCCCGAATGCACCATGGAAGAGGTGCTCGAACACCCCACAAAATGGGAATGCGTCACCTGCGGCTTTGAGTGGCCTAAGGAAGAGGAAGCCTCTGTTCCCGATGGCCCTCGCGTGGTGAAAGATGCCTATGGCACTGTGCTGGCAGACGGCGATTGTGTGACACTTATTAAGGATCTCAAACTCGGCGGCACTTCCGTGCTGAAAGGGGGCTCCAAGTCCAAGCCGATCAGACTAGGGGAGGGAGATCATGAAATTTCCTGCAAGGTGGATGGGATTTCTGTTGGCTTAAAAGCCTGCTTCGTAAAAAAGGCGTAGGTTTTGGCGGCTAGCGGCGTCGGGCTGCTCTTGCCGTAGGATTACTACGGCTGACGCTTGCCCGCCTTGCTACCCATCCAAAATACTACATTTTTTGAAATGACAGGGGAATTCCAGCACGAGGCGGCGTTACTGCTAGTTCGGCTTAGGACTACCGGAAGAAATGCCTTGTTTAGCTGGAGAGGTGGGTGTCTTCGGATTTCTCGTTGAATTTCTGCATTCCTACTCTTCCTCGGCTCGGTTGCACGCAGCGTCGTATCTGCGTGGTTTGTTCGTTTTTTGCCGATCCCTTCGTTCGAGCGTCATCCGTCGTTTTTCACGGCTGAGGCGGAGTTTTTTAATTTCCTCTTCCAGCTTGAGAAAACCCTCGAGTCGAGAGGGCTCCATGCGCCCTTCGGCCATTGCCGCACGGATTGCACAGCCTGCGTGGGGGCCATGGCGGCAGTCGTCGAAGCGACAGTTTTGGGCCAGTTCCTCGATGTCGGCAAACTGCTCGCGGAGAGTCGTCTCATCTGTCCACATATGGACTTCACGGATGCCTGGATTGTCGATGATGATCCCGCCTTTTCGCAGCACCATCAGTTCACGAGCCGTCGTGGTGTGTCGTCCCTTGCCGGTGATTTCGTTGACCTCGTCGGTCCACTGAAATTCCCCTCCGAGGAGGTGATTGATGACCGAGGATTTTCCCGTGCCACTGGATCCGATGAAGGTGATCGAAATACCTGGTTTGAGATAAGATTTGAGCGCATTCAGAGAGTTTTTTTTCTTGAGGCTGGTGATATGGACTTCCGCATCCGGATTCTGCGCTCGGATAGTTTCTGCAGCCGTCTGGTTCTCCTCGTCGGAATAAAGGTCGGCTTTGTTGACCAAGACCACCGCTTTTGCCCGGCTGCGGCCAATGATTGCGAAATACCGTTCCATCCGACGGAGATTGAAATCGGGACCCGCTTCGGTGACCACGACCACGACCTGGATGTTGGCGGCGATCACCTGCTCTTCCATACGCTTCCCGGACATTTTCCTTGAGAAGCAGGTTTGTCTGGAGAGTCTTGCACGGATGACATGCTCGTTGTTCTCATCTCCGATTTCCAACGCCACCCAATCTCCAACGGCGGGAAGTTCCGCGTCTGTTGCGGCATCATGGTACACCTTTCCACCCATCACGACTTCCACCTCACGACCATCCCCCAATAAGGCCCCATAGGTGATTTTGTTATCACGAATCAGACGAGCTGGATGCCATCCTTTATCGAGGAATGGGGAGAATTCCTGGGCAAAACCCTCATTCCAGCCAAGATCTTCGAGCTTCATGAAGAGGTCTTTGATCTCTACAACTCAGCGGTTTTCGGTGATCGCAGAATCAATCAGATCGAGGATATCCGAACGTCCCTGACTCTCCTTTGTAGAACTCAGGACATAGGCAGGCTCTTCTTGAGTTATTTCACGCATGCGGATCAGGAATGCCTCGATATTTTTCTTAACTGCGCTCTTCGAGAGTTTGTCTATTTTAGTGAAAATGAGGATGAATGCCCGCCCGATTCCTACCATCCATGTGAGGAATTCCAGATCCAAATTTTGGGGCGTGAGCCGAGAATCAATCAGCACGAAGGTACCGAGGAGGTTAGGGCGATTTTGCAGGTAGTCTGAAACGAAGGCGGTGAAGGCACCACGCGCCGTCTTACCGACCTTTGCATAGCCGTAACCGGGAAGATCCACCAAAGTCCAGGTGTTATTGATCGTGAAAAAGTTGATCAGCTGCGTTTTGCCAGGGATCTGCGAAACCTTTGCCAGTCCGTCCGAAAGGGTCAGCATGTTGATGAGTGACGATTTCCCTACATTCGAGCGACCAATGAGCGCAAATTCTGGCATTGCTGATTTTGGGCACGAGGCCAGATTGGGAAAACTGGACTGAAAGACCGCAGTGGTGATCTTCATGACTTGCGCTGTTGGTAAGCTGCTGGAATAGGTTTTTTTACCCGATAGCCGGGCGTGGCCAGAATCTCCACATAAACTTCGGCTGCTTCTCCAAGTGCCACACTATCAAGTGCCTTTGGGACATCGGACAGCGGGGTCTGGGTGGCAGTTCCGCTATCAGATCCGATCTTGCAGGCAAAATCCCAGAAATCAACCTCCTGAGGCAAGGTCTTCCTCCTCTCCCTCTTCACATACTTTGTGAGTTCGAGCTTGATGGCCTCCATGACCCGCAGGTCTTCCTTGCCCGGAAGGTGTAGTGAAAAAGTCTTTTTCATGAGTTGTGGAGCCTAGCACACCCTTCGCACCGCTCGTGATATAATTTCCTCCGGCCTCTACTTCCCATAGGCCTCGACGAGTCCATCGGCGACGGCGTTGGCATATTCTCGATAGATGCTGATGCGTTCTTTTCCTGCGATGGGGCGAGTTCCTTCATAATCGCCAGCGAGGAGGCGAATAAGGGTTTCCTCCTGATTCATGAAGTAGGGTTCGGTCACGACAACAGGGCCGTCATGTTCACGGCTCAGGAGCATATTTCGGGCGACGACATAAGGATCCTCGACGATCGATCGGGTGCTCCAGCTATTCCCATAATGAACCGGCGGAAATCCCGTGGCCGCGTTGAGGCTTTTGGAAATGGCATGAGCGACACGGATTTCCATGGGTGTGACATCCCGGAAAAGTTTTGTCAGGAGTCGGAGGCGTTGCCGGGGATCATTGTTGATTTCCTTGGCTGTGTAAGCACCGGAAATGAAAAGAATGTTGCGGTTGATCTTTGGAAAATTATTACGGTGCCGTGCAGAGGTCGCATCAAACTGGAGAACGATGGTGATGTCGGGTATCATGGCAGCCCTGGTTTTTTCGGCTCGGGCTCTCGCCTCAAGATTCTTGGTGAGCAGAACCTCCGCGACTATCCGTTGATACATCGGGGATGTTTGCCTCACATTCTGCGTTCGGGATCTGAAGGTTTTGGAAAGGATGTGGCGATGGTGGGCCAGAACTTGCGGAACCACTTGTTGCACCGCCGCGATGTCGAGTTTGCACACCGGTTCGCTGTTTTCCCTTGTCACGAATACATCAGCACCAAGTTCTTTGAGCCTTTTGGAAAGCACCTTGGAAACAAGCAGATTCAGATCCCCCTCCTGAATGAGCCCGAATCCCGGATAGAGCGTGGAGCGATCCTCCAACGATCCCCATGCTCCCCCTATGTCGGCAGGGTCGATGGCAATCCGCACTCCAGCTAATGGAAGCGCCGAAGGAGTTGCAATCCGGTTAGTGGATTCGGCAGTTGGCGCAGGTAAAGGGGGGGGCGAAATAAATGAGGAGATAAGTCTGGAAAACAGGGAATTGGTATCGGGAGTGGGTGAAGGGGCACTATGGGAATCTACCTGCGGTGTCGTGGTGGGTGATGTTGTATCTGGAGAGGCCTCCGGTTGATGGGCCAAGGTGATTGTCACCAGTGGATTTGGTCGCGAAGGAGCATTGGTTTGCCCAAAGACCTGCACCTCTTGAACCGTGATTTTCAGGAAGGGAATGAGGCTGCCAGTCGGGTCAAAAACACTTTTCAGCCGTTCCTCAAAACCGCTTCGAGTCAGAACATTGCTGTATTGCTCCAGTCGCTTCCATTCCTGAGGTGATGGATCTTGGAGTAAGTCTGTAGGCAGGACGGCAGCTCCCGTCGGTGAATGCATCGCCAGAAGAATAATGACCGTGAACAAGAGAAAACGCATTCTCACCCTCCAGCGAAAAGTATGCCGTGAAATGGCGTCTCTCAAGATGTCACAGGGGCAACAGAGATTCTGATCCGAGAGATCGGAAGGCTCCTACACGGAATGATGTTCCTGCAAGCTCTTTACTGTCAGTGGTGATTTTGCAATCGAGGCGATTGCCGCTGCGCTGGCTGCTGCTGCCCGGAGAGTCGTCATGATCGGGATACGGTTGGCTACCGCCATGCTGCGGATGACGACTTCATCCTGACGGGGCTGTTTGCCACTTGGTGTATTGATGATGAACTGCATCTCGCCATTCTTGATCATATCGACGACATTGGGTCGGCCCTGGGCAAGCTTGTTAAGGCGTTTCACGGAAATGCCCGCGGCTTTCAGCAGGGTGGAGGTGCCGTCTGTCGCGTGGATCACAAAACCAAGATCCGCAAATTGCTTCAAGATCGGCACAGCAGCATTTTTATCGGAGTCCTTGACGCTGACAAAAAGATTGCCGCCCGAGGGGAGGGAGGGTGCCGCCGCCATCTGTGCCTTGGCATAGGCACGGGGAAAGTCGGTATCGATCCCCATGACCTCTCCCGTGGAGCGCATTTCTGGGCCGAGGGTGATGTCAATGCCCGGGAACTTGATAAATGGGAAGACTGCTTCCTTGACGCTGTAGTGTTTAGGAATGACTTCCTCTGTAAAACCGAGATCGGCAAGGGTGCGTCCGGCCATGATTTTTGCTGCCATTTTAGCAAGCGGAACTCCGATCGCCTTGCTCACAAATGGAGAGGTGCGCGAGGCTCGGGGATTGACTTCCAAGACAAAGACCTCGTCCCCCTTCACTGCAAACTGGACATTCATGAGGCCCCGGACATCAAGCTCAAGGGCCATTGATTTGGTCGCCGAGCGGATGTTCTCAAGCACTTTTTCAGACAAGGAAACGGTCGGGATCACGCAAGCACTATCGCCGCTATGGATGCCGGCTTCCTCAATGTGCTCCATGATGCCCCCGATGACGCATTGGGTACCGTCTGCCAGGCAATCGACATCAACCTCTGTCGCATCCTCAAGGAATCGGTCCACAAGGATCGGTCGCTCAGGACTGACTTCGACGGCCGTTCGAATATAGCGGCGAAGATCATCTTCTGTGTAGACGATCTCCATGGCACGACCTCCAAGGACGAAGGAGGGACGGACGAGAACGGGATAACCGACTTGGTTGGCCACGGCGACTGCCTCGTGCTCTTCAGTGGCCGTCGCACCTGTTGTCTGACGCAGGCCCAGCTTGTTGATCATCGCAGAGAAGTGCTTGCGATCCTCCGCCATCTCGATGCTCTTGGGCTGAGTGCCGATGATGGTCACGCCGTGAGCCTGAAGCGGGGCTGCAAGATTGAGAGGGGTCTGTCCTCCAAATTGTACGACTGCCGCGTCGCATTTTTCGCGTTCGTAGATATTGAGCACATCTTCCAGCGTGAGAGGCTCAAAGAAGAGCTTGTTACTCGTATCATAATCGGTGGAGACGGTTTCGGGATTGGAATTGACCATGATGGTCTCCCAGCCTTCTTCCTTCAACGCGAAGGCGGCATGAACGCAGCAATAGTCGAACTCGATTCCCTGACCGATACGGTTGGGGCCGCCACCGAGGATCATCACCTTTTTTTGACCGCTCTTGCGGGTTTCATCCTCATCCCCGTAAGTGGAGTAGAAATAGGGAGTGGCTGCCTCAAATTCAGCGGCGCAGGTATCAACCAGTCGGTAGGTCGGTTCAATGCCGGCAGCCTTCCTCTTGGCGCGAATCTCATCCTCGCTGACTCCCGTAATATGAGCGAGCTGGCGGTCGGAGAAGCCAAGCTTCTTTGCCTGACGCAGGGGAATTTTGTCTGGATTTTGACGATAGGCAAGTTCGGCTTCGACAATCTCCAGGATGTTGTCGAGGAACCATGGATCAATGGCGCTGATCGAGTGAATGCGTTCCAGACTGAATCCGGCAAGGAAGGCATGGCGCACCGAGAAGATCCGTTCGGCATTGGGTACGCGTAGCAGAAATTCGATACGGTCGATATCCCAGCTGCCATCAGCAAGACGGGGTTCAATGTCTTTGGCATCGCAACCGAGTCCTGCGCGACCCGTTTCCAGTGAGCGGAGGGCCTTTTGCAGGGCCTGCTTGAAAGTGCGTCCGATGGACATCGCTTCGCCGACACTCTTCATCTGGGAGGTGAGAGTCGGATCGGCTTTTGGGAATTTCTCAAAAGTGAAACGGGGAACCTTGACGACGCAATAATCTATGGCTGGCTCGAAGCAGGCCGTTGTGGTCTTGGTAATGTCGTTCTTGAGTTCGTCGAGCGTGTATCCGACGGCGAGCTTGGCAGCAATCTTGGCAATCGGATAACCGGTGGCCTTGGAGGCGAGGGCAGAGGACCGGGAGACGCGGGGATTCATCTCGATGACGATTTGGCGACCATCCTTGGGATTAACGGCAAACTGGATATTCGATCCCCCCGTCTCCACCCCGATGGCACGGATGACGGCAAAAGAATCATCGCGCATTTTTTGATATTCCTTGTCGGTCAATGTCTGGATCGGAGCCACGGTGATCGAATCTCCCGTGTGGACTCCCATTGGATCAAAATTCTCAATGGAACAGATGACGATGCAGTTGTCAGCCCGATCGCGGATGACCTCCACTTCAAATTCCTTCCATCCGAGCAAAGATTCCTCAATCAGCACTTCGGTTGTGGGAGACATGTCGAGGCCCCTCCGTGCGATGGTTTCGAGTTCCTCACGGTTATAAGCGATGCCACCACCTGCTCCACCGAGAGTGAAGGCGGGACGGATGATGAGGGGGTAGGTGCCGATATGCTTCGCAATTTCAAACACCTCGTCGATGGAGTGGGCGGCGCCGGAGTTGGCAACTTCCAGACCGATTTCAAGCATGATCTGTTTGAAGAGGGTGCGGTCTTCGCCCCTCTTGATCGCCTCGGCATTGGCTCCGATCAGTCGGACACCATGCTTCTCCAGCACGCCGTTATGGACTAACTCCATGGCGGCATTGAGGGCGGTCTGTCCGCCAAGAGTCGGAAGGAGTGCGTCGGGTTTTTCCTTTTCAATGATCTTCTCGATGATCGCCGGAGTGATCGGCTCGATATAGGTCTGATTGGCAAATTCCGGATCAGTCATGATCGTGGCCGGATTCGAATTCACCAGAACGACCTCGTAACCTTCCTCTGCGAGCGCCTTGCAAGCCTGGACTCCGGAATAGTCAAATTCGCACCCCTGGCCGATAACAATGGGGCCTGCGCCGATCAGCAGGATTTTATGGATTGATGTGTCTTTGGGCATGAGTGCCGAAAGGATGAAGGATGATTGCTTAGTGATGAAAGCTGAAAAGCGACAGAGTTTAGAAAAAACAGGCGCGCGGGGAAAAATAACCTTTTCCCGAATACCCAATGAACTCAGAAGGAGGCAGGCAAGTGAGATTCGAGAAGGCTTGTGGCTTCTGCCATAGGTGTCAGCACGATTTTTTCCAAACCTGTGGGAAGTAGCATGAAGCCTCCCGGCATCAGTATTATGCCACCGCATTCAATTTTTCCAGTGAGACAGGTGATGATGGCAAAATCATCCTTTGTATCTATTGGCAGGGGGGTAGGAAGATCATATTTCTCAACGAGAAAATAAGGGCAATCTGCAATCACTTTGGCATCGGTTGGAGCGAGTGCTGGTTCAAAGTCTTTAAAGTCGATCGAGGCCATGGATTCCTCAATGTGGAGTTCACGGGGCTTGCCATCCAGTCCGTTGCGTTTCCAATCAAAAACCCGGTAGGTGCTATCGCTATTTTCCTGAATTTCAACAATAACGAGTCCTTCGCCGATGGCGTGCAGTCGACCACTTGGAATGAAGATGCTTTCGCCAGTTTTGCAATGGGCATGGTGAAGAGACTCTTCTACTTCCCCGCTCTTGAGCGCAGTTTCAAAGCTCTCGATGGTGACTCCCTTCTTCAGGCCGGCATAGATCATGGATCCCGGTGCGGCGTGGAGAAAATACCAGCATTCGGTCTTTGGCTCGCCACCCAGTTTCAGTGCCATTGAGGCCGGGGGGTGAACCTGCACGGAAAGGCGCTCACGGGCATCCAACAGCTTAATGAGCAGCGGAAAACGGGGGGAGGGATTGGAGAGGTGTCTTTTTCCAAAGATTTCGGCCCGATGATCTTTCCAGAGCTCATGCAGCGTTACTCCCTTGAGCACACCCTGATGCACGACACTTTGGGCCTCCGGTCGATCGACCATTTCCCAGAGTTCTCCGATCGGTGCCCCATGGGGGATGGATTTTCCAAGAAGCGTCTCGAACCGACGCCCACCCCATACCCGTTCCATAGGAAGTGGCTCAAAGAGGATCGGAGTCGAAGTGGTCATGAAATGTCGGGATCAGGAAAACACCCCTGATCGCCAGTATCGATTATCTCTTAACAGCAGACAATAGCCAAGAATGATGGCAGATGGTTGCCAAGAATGCCGGGTTTCCTGCAAGATGGTCTGAATGGTTTCTTCACGCCGCAGCTCTTGGGACGAGGTGACGGGATTGCTTCTCTTCTTTGGAGGCATCCTATTGTTGCTCGCCCTGCTTTCATTTGATCTCAAAGATGTTCCTGCCTGGGCATTTGGCAAGTATTCCACAATTTCTGAAATACCGGCCAATGTCGTGGGGCGAGTGGGGGCCATCGTGGCGCGTATCTTCTATCTCCTTTTTGGTGCTGCCTCCTACTTGGCCGCTGTGGGTTTGCTGGGTCTTGGCATTGCCACATTCACCGGAAAATGCGATCGGCTCGGCATCCGTGCAGGCTGGGTTTTGGTCTGTGTTTTGAGTTGGTCCACACTACTTGATATCCAGCATGTGATCCTGATGGGGTGGGGGCAAAAATTTGATATCGACGGGCCGGGAGGGTTTTTTGGTTATCGATTGAATGTCGCCCTGGGGCGCAATGTTTTTGGTTCGGCTGGGTCAGTGCTGATCTTTGTAGCGCTTGCACTTGTCAGTTTGATTCTGGCCACCGGTTTCCATCCGATCCAGGCGATGCGGCGTTTTGTGATTGCGCTCTGGGGTCTTTTAAAATGGGGTTTTCTCTTTCTGAAAAAAAGCGTTTTGTCGCGCAAGGAAGCGAACGAACCAAAGGAGGAAACACCTGCACCGGCCAAAACCCGCAACCGGCAGCGATCACCCATTTTGGATGGGGATATCGAAGTGACGGATCGCGTGATTTCGGTCGTGCCACCCGCCGATTTGCCCCCTCCTAAAATTGTCGATGCGAGCGTGCCTACTCCTTCCCGAAAGCCCACTCTTGCCGAGGTGATGAAAGAAAAGGGGAAGCAGGGAAGCCGACTCTCGCCGGAGACGGGACTCTCGGATGTACGCTTGGAGGGATACACGCTGCCCGGTCTTGATCTACTCGAGACTCATGGAAGCGATGAACATAAGCCTGTCGACCCGGCGGAGCTTCACGGAGTGCAAAAAATTCTAATCGAGACGCTTGCCCAGTTTGGCATCGAGGCATCGCCCGGCGACATCACCAAGGGGCCGACCATCACGCGCTACGAAGTATATCCCGCCACGGGAGTCCGCGTGGAGCGTATCTCCGCATTGGAAAAAAACCTGGCCCGTGCTACCAGTGCCGAGCGTATCAATATCCTTGCTCCCATTCCCGGCAAAGACACGGTCGGCATTGAGATTGCTAATTCCAACAAGGTGAAGGTCAGCATCCGCGAACTCTTTGAAAGCGAGGCTTGGGAATCGAGCAAGGCCGCGCTGCCGCTCGCGTTGGGTAAGGATGTTTATGGGAATGCCATCATCGCCGATTTGGCGGCCATGCCGCATCTGCTCGTGGCTGGTGCCACAGGGAGCGGGAAGAGCGTTTGTATCAACTCGATCATCACGAGTCTTATTTTCAAGCACACGCCGGAAAATCTTCGTTTTATCATGATCGATCCGAAGGTTGTCGAGATGCAGGTTTACAACGACCTCCCGCATCTTGTGACACCTGTGGTGACCGATCCCAAAAAGGTTCTGCTGGCCCTGCGCTGGGTCATCGATGAAATGGAACTGCGCTACAGCATCTTTGCCAAGGTCGGCGTGAAGCATGTTCATGGATTCAACAACCGCCCCAAGCCGGAGAAGTTTGAAACGGCGGATGAAGCGGGGAACGAGCAGGAGAATGAAGAGCAGGCTGCGGATTCATTACCCTTGGACGAAACACCCGATATTCAAGAATCATTGGAAGAGGAGGGGGCGACACCACAACTTTCACTGCCACCCGATGATGGGATCGTGGTGCCAGATCAAATGCCCTTTATCGTCGTGATTGTCGATGAGTTGGCCGATCTGATGCAGACGGCACCCGCTGATGTTGAAGCTGCCATTGCTAGGATTACCCAGAAGGCGCGTGCAGCCGGTATTCACATGATTGTGGCGACCCAAACTCCGCGTTCCACAGTGGTCACCGGAGTGATCAAGGCCAATATCCCTTCGCGCATCGCCTTTCAGGTGGCCTCGGGAATCGACAGTCGCGTGATACTCGATGCCAATGGAGCGGAGCGGTTGCTGGGTAGGGGGGATATGCTCTATCTGCCTCCCGGCAGCGCGAAGGTCACGCGCGCTCAGGGTGTGCTTGTCACCGATGAGGAGATTCATCGGGTGGTTGCCAATCTTGCTGCTCAGAGTAAGCCGGTGTTTGAGCCAAGCATCTCGGCGAAGCTCTCTGGTGTAGGTGTTAGCGAAGAGGATGTCACCGATGAGGAGGAGGAACTCGTTGAGAAGTGCCTGGAGATTATCCGCCAAGAGGGAAAAGCCTCGACTTCGATGCTTCAGCGCCGGCTAAGGCTCGGCTACACCCGTGCCGCACGGGTTGTGGACATTCTGGAAGGTCGTGGCATCTTGGGTCCAAAGGATGGCGCGAGGGATCGCGAGATATTGATCGATCTCGACGGGACCGGATCGCGCTTTTGATCCCTGCTCATGAAACTCTTTCAACCCGCACCCGTCGCACCGCCTCTCGGCCCACTCCTGCGTGAGGCCAGGGAGGTCTTTTTGCTCTCGCTGGAGGATGTGGCCAAGGCAACCCATCTATCCTGCGAGGAGATTGAGGCGTTGGAAGTGGGGCGTCCTCTTGATCCCCGAAGAGCGAGGATTCAGGCCGTCTCCTACCTTCGCTTCCTGCAACTGAATCCGACGGATTTCAAGGATTCCCTACCTCCTCTGCCACAACTCAGAACGGGCGCCGAAAGCTTTCTTTCCAATGCCACCAAACGGGTAAAGGCTCCCACAAAATCTCCGCTTGAAATGCTTGCCCCGATGGGCAGACTCGCCCTCACACTGGTGATCACCATAATCCTGTTTGGTGCATGGGGACTGATGCGTCAGCTTTCACGAGTAAGATCCATGCCTTGGGTTTCCTCAACCTATCCCGTTCCTATTCTTCCTTCCCGATGAGTAAAACATCTCTGCATCCTTCCCCATTTTCCAAAACGCCCGTTCGTAAAATCGGTCTTATCAGCCTTGGCTGCGCCAAGAATCTTGTTGATGCGGAAATTCTCCTCGGAGATGCCGCCCGACATGGTTACGAACTGACAACGGAAACAGACGATGCCGATGTGGTGCTCGTGAATACCTGTGGATTCATTGACCCTGCCAAAGAGGAGAGCATCGGTGCCATTTTAGAAGCCCACCGCCGTCGCCTCCATGGTGCCAAAGCAGGACAGAAACTTGTCGTCGGAGGCTGTCTTGCCCAGCGTTATTCAAGCGATCTGGCGTTGCAGCTTCCCGAGGTCGATGCCTTTCTGGGGCTGGATGAGATTAAAAATGCAGGGTCGTTCTTTGATCGGCTTCTGGATGAGGAACGCGAAGGAGAGGGAGCTCTTGTGGAAGTTTCCCGCCGCGCCGCCTATATTCCCGACTACGATACGCCCCGGGTTCGTCTGACTGCACCTCATACCTCCTATGTGAAGATCGCCGAAGGGTGCAATCATCCCTGCTCCTTCTGCGTCATTCCAAGGATGCGTGGCCGTCACCGCAGCCGTACCATTGAATCTGTCGTCAAGGAAGTGAGGGAACTTGTCGCTTCAGGCGTGAAGGAGATCAATCTCATCAGTCAGGACACCACCTATTATGGCATGGATCTCTGGGAGGAAAAAGCAGGGCCGCGCCAGCCCGTCGATGAGGCCCGGGGGCCGGGACTTCCAGCACTGCTCGACGCGATCGGAGCGATTCCGGGCGAATTCTGGATTCGGTTGCTCTATACTCATCCCGCTCACTGGAGCGATGATATGATCGCGGCCATCGCCCGCAACCCCAAGGTGGCCCGCTATGTCGATATGCCGTTGCAACATATCCATGACACCATGCTCGACTCGATGCGCCGTGAGACGGATAGCACGCATATCATTAACCTGATTGATCGGATGCGCGCCGGCATTCCCGGCCTCACGATCCGCACGACCTTCATCGTCGGTTTTCCCGGTGAGACCGAAGAGCATTTTGAGACCCTGCTTGAGTTCATGGCGAGAACCCGATTTGAACGCCTCGGAGTCTTTAACTATTCCCGGGAGGATGAATCCCGCGCCGCCAAGCTTCCGGATCAGATTCATGGGGGGACCAAGAAGCGTCGCCAGCGCGAGGCCATGCTCGTGCAGCAGCAGATTGCCGCGGAAGTGGCGGAGTCTTTCATTGGCAAGGAGCTTAAGGTGCTTGCGGATACATCCTTGCTAGGCCGCACCGAAGGGGATGCTCCCGATGTCGATTGCCGTGTTCATTTTACAAAGCCTGTGAAGGCAGGGGAGTTTCACACGGTAAGAATTACGGGAACCAGAGGATATGATCTTGAGGCTCAGCCCCAGTAATCGACCTGATCCTTCAATGAAATTTTCCTACTCTTTTCCCCTGACGCGCTCGTTCTGCACCTATCTGGGGCAGACAGCATTTCTCGCAGGGGAGACTTTCAGCTCGATTTTTGCGGGACGCATCCGGTGGAAACTCGTGGTGAACCAGATTGTCGAGATGGGATTCGGTTCGCAGGCCGTCGTCATCATCACCGGTGCCTTCACCGGGGCGGTTTTTACAGCGCAGACATTCTTTCAGTTCAGCACTCTCAACATGAGCTCCGCAGTGGGTCCCGTGGTCTCGGTTGCCCTATGCCGTGAGCTTGGTCCCGTCCTGACGGGATTGATGGTTGCCGGACGTGTCGGTGCTGCAATGAGCGCCGAGATCGGAACGATGAAAGTGACCGAGCAGATCGATGCCCTGCGAGCCCTTGCGGTGAACCCGGTTGATTACCTGGTGGTTCCCCGAGCTGTAGCGATGCTCATTTCGATGCCTCTACTGGTGGGGGAGTGTCTTTTCTTTGGAATTCTCGCGAGCTATTTCGTCGCTGTGAGTCTGCTTAATGTAGGGAGTATCTATTTCCTGCACAACATGTGGAATTTTACCCATGGCAAGGACATCATCATGGCCATGTCCAAGGCGATTATCTTTGCGATCCTCATCGTTTTTATAGGGTGCCAGCAGGGATTGACGACGCGCAATGGTGCCGTGGGTGTCGGTCGTGCCACGACGGAGGCAGTGGTGATCAGTTCCCTGAGTATTCTGATCGGAAATTTCTTCCTGACCATGGCTCTTAACATCATCTTTCCTGCAGGGGTGCGTTGATATGGATAGCCACAACCTCATTGAAGTCCGAAACCTGCGACAGACCCTCTCAGGACAGGAAATACTCAGGGGGGTTGATCTGAATGTTCCCAAGGGGCAGACTCTGGTTTTGCTTGGTCAGAGTGGTGGAGGAAAGAGCGTCTTCCTGAAGCATCTGATCGGTCTGATGAGACCGCTTTCTGGCTCCATCAAGATAGAGGGATTGGAGATCAGTCGACTCAGTGAACGCGAACTCGAACCTGTGCGCCGTAAAATCGGGATGCTTTTTCAGGATGGGGCCCTCTTTGATTCGATGACAGTTTTCGATAATGTCGCTTTTCCCCTGCGGGAACGGGGAGAAAGGAATGAAAAGGTGATCCGGGATAAAGTGGCCCGTTCCCTTGAACTTGTCTCGCTACAGGGACAGGAGAACAAGATGCCGGTCAACCTCAGTGGAGGCATGCGCAAGAGGGCATCACTCGCCCGCGCCGTTATTTCCGAACCGGCTTGCATTTTGTATGACGAACCGACTGCTGGACTCGATCCGATTGTCTCCGATACGATCAATCGCCTGATTAGGCGCTTGCAATCCCAGCTCAAGGTCACTTCGATCGTGGTGACTCATGACATGACCAGCACCAATCATGTGGCTGATCAGGTAGCCCTGCTCCGTGAGGGGCGCATTCATTTTACCGGTACGCTGTCCGCCCTTCACAGCTCGACCGATCCCGTTCTACGGGATTTCATCGAGGGGCGTTCCCACGAAATCGACTAAGCAACTCATACAAGTCCAATGGATACCACTAGCAAAGCAACGCAGTTCAAGGCAGGATTTTTCGTCCTCCTTGGTATCATTTCCATCGCCCTGCTCGTTCTTTATTTCGGAAGATTCGGTGACAATATTAAGAAATACTATTTTCTTACCGTAGAATACCGCAATGCGAGCGGTCTGCTTAAGGGGGCTGATGTGACGCTCTCAGGTGCCAGGATCGGTGCCGTGGCAGACTCCCCAACCGTGCTTCCCAATATGAAAGGGGTGGCGGTAAAATTAAAGATCGATGAAAGCGTCCAGATTCCTCAGGGGAGTGTCTTCTCCATTGGCAGTTCGGGACTTCTGGGAGACCGGTTTGTGACGGTCACGATGAGTGATGATGCCATGGATCAGAAGGCGATCCCGCCCAATACCGTAATCACCAATGGATTGAGCGAATCAAGCATCGCCGAACTCCAGCGGCAGTTACACGATGAGATTTTACCGAAACTCAATAATGCCTTGGCCAATATTGACAGTGTGAGCGGATCATTGCGCTACAAAGTCTTCAATGAGGAAGGAGTCAAAAATCTCCAGGCCACACTGGCCAATTTCCGTACAACCAGCGAGTCCCTTGCCTCCTCCTCATCACAAATCAAGGGTGTTACAGATCAGGCTAATCTCTTCCTGAGAAAGGGCAATTCCGCGATGGATTCCGTGAATGGGGCGGCAGGTGATCTCAAGGCATTCATCGTGAATCTGAGGCAGCACGGTATCATCTTCTACCGTGACACGGCTTCCATCGACGGCCCTCTGAAAAAGAATAGATAGGGTTTATGGATCTTTCGCTTGTGGTCTTGGCTGCCGGAATGGGAAGCCGTTATGGGGGGCTCAAACAACTGGATCCTGTCGGACCCTCCGGGGAAATCCTGCTCGATTACTCGGTGGACGATGCCCTTGTGGCGGGATTTACAAAAATCATTTTTGTGATCAGGCGCGAGATGCTTGATCTCTTCATTGAAACGGTGGGAAAGCGTTATGAGCAAAAGATAGGTGTCGAATATGCCTTTCAGGAATTGGAACCCCTTCCTGGTGGACGCGTATCCCCACCCGGTCGCACAAAGCCATGGGGAACGGGGCATGCAGTCTTGTCTGCGGCTCCATTGCTGCGTGAACCCTTTGCCGTGATCAATGCCGATGATTACTACGGAGCCTCGGGATTTTCGGCGTTGGCGGCGTTTCTGAAAACCACATCGCCCGATCACTATGCCATGGTGGGATATCGGCTTGAGAAAACACTTTCCGATCACGGCACTGTTTCCCGAGGAATCTGCCATGCCGATCAGAATGGCTATCTGATCGATATTACAGAGAGAACAGCGATAGAGAGAACTTCTGCGGGGATCATGGCGCAGGGGAATCCTCCTGTATTACTGACAGGAGCCGAGCCGACCTCGATGAATTTCTGGGGACTTATGCCTGATTTTCTTGGGAAACTGGGGAGGCTCTTTGAAGAGTTTCTTGAAGAGCGGGGGGAAGATGCAAAGGCTGAGTTTTATCTGCCTGCCGCCGTCAGCTCTTTGATCGGAACCGACGAGGCCACTGTGCGACTACTGCACTCAAGCGATCCCTGGTTAGGATTAACTTATCCAGAAGATAGGCCAATTGTGGTGGAAGCACTCAAGTGTCTTTGAGAGAAAGGCGAGGGAAATTTTTGTGCAGAAACGCAACGGCCTCAAGGCGATTTAATCTGCGACACCTAAACAAAGCGGGTGAATTTGGCCGCAGCCTCCCGCTCGGTTGTCAGGGTATTTTCGATCTTGCTCGTATCTTCATATCCTAGGGACATTCCGCAAACGAGCTGCTGTCTTTCAGTAAGACCGAGATGACTGGCAACAATTCTGTGATACTTTATGAAAGCCGCCTGGGGACAGGTATCAAGCCCGCGCGCTTTCGCGGCTAGCATCACATTCTGTAGAAACATTCCGTAATCGAGCCAGCTCCCCTGACCCATGATCCGATCGATTAGGAAAAACAAACCGACAGGGGCGCCGAAAAAATCGTAATTTTTTGCAAACTGGTGGGCCATGGCTTCCCTATTTCCTTTGGAAATGCCAAGTAACCCGTAAAGGTCATAGCCAACCTTACGCCGTCGCTCAATGTAGGGCGCTATCCATTTCTCTGGATAGTAAGCGTATTCCTGAGCGTGTTTACCATCTTTCCCGGTATCGAGAGCAGTCTCAATAAGCTCTCGGGAAAGAGCTTCCTTTCTCTCTCCGGTAATAACGACCACCTGCCAAGGCTGGATATTTGTTCCCGAGGGAGCGCGCGCCGCGATATCGAGAATCTCCAAAATCGTCTCTTTCGGTACAGGAGTCGGCAGAAATCCTCTCACAGATCGTCGTTCTCTCATAACGGAGTCCACGACCCGTGTGATTTCGGATTGGGAAATGGAAAGATTCAAAAGGACTGAAGTCTGATTCTTACACTTCAGATTCTCACTTCTATGGCTCGGGATAGGCCTTGATGAAGTTGGAATACCAGATCGCTGATGGCGCCGGAATACGCTCGTGAGTCTTTTTATTGAAAGCAAAGAGACCGAACTGGCCGTGCCATCCCTCGGTCCACTCATAGTTATCCACCAGAGTCCATGGGAAATAGCCGCGGACATCGACCCCGTTATTCATGGCGCGGCGCATCTGGCCGATGTGTTCGCGAAAGTATCGAATCGATTTCTGTCCACTCTGGGTGCCGATGCCATTTTCGGAAATGATGATAGGCTTGTGATAGCGATCGGTAACATCCTTGAGGATATGATAGAGCCCGGTAGGGGCGATTTCCCAGCCAAGTTGCGTGTAGCTGGAATTGTGCTCCCCGCTGGGGCGGAAGATGAACCTCATCGCACTTGCTTCCTGCGAGTAGTAATAATTGACTCCGATCAGGTCGCAGGTGTCGGCCACCATATCGAGTTGATCATAGTTCTGATGCATCATCAGGTTGTAGACAGAGCCGGTGGGGTCGAGATAATGAGCCTTCTTCCAATGGGGGAGGGAATAGATGCCCATGATGAGCGCGTCGGGGCGTTCTTCACGCACAATGGCCGCCGCATCTCGGAACATGTTCGCGGAGACTCTCATCGCCTTTTTGTAAGAGCCGGGACGGAGCAGTAATCCGGGAGGCCAGTGGGCAGCAATCCATCCCAACTGGAGGGCTCCGTTGGGCTCATTCTGCGGAACATAAATGCGGACATCCGATTTGGTGGCCCGAACGACGCGGCGCACATGGGCCCTCCATGCCTCTTGCACATCGGGATTCAAGAAATTCGCCTTAGATTTATCCTTTGGGTAAAGCCAGTCGGGGAAGGTGAAGTGCCAGAGAGTGATGATGGGTTCGACGCCGGCTGCACGAACACGGCGGGCCATTTCTGCATACTGACGCAGGGCTGCCTCGTTGATCTGACCTTTCTTGGGTTCGACGCGGGCCCACTCGACACCAAATCGGAAATGATTCACTCCAAGACGTTTGATTGCAGCGAGATCCTTGTCGAATTGACTCCAGGAGAAGACGGCTGAATCTCCACGGGGCGGAGCTCCCCCCTCTTCGGCAAATCGATCCCAGTCTGTCTTAAAATACCATTTTGATCCCGGAGGGTATCCTTTGTCCTCATTCTGGAAGGGTGCGGTCGAGGTGCCCCACCAGAAGGGCTCCTTGGGGAGTTTTTTCAACACAACGGCATTTGCCGGAGGGTTGTAATTTGGAGGAGCGGTGATGCAGCCCTGTTGTAGAAAGAGGGCAAGCAAAAGGACGGCAGGAGCCAGATTGCGAAGGAAGGTTGCTTGATGCATACGCTTCTTGCTAGTAGCAATGGGCTGACCAATCAACCATGAAGCAAACTTTTCTCTCCATCACGCTCATCCCTTTTGTGCTTGTGGCTGCCACGACAGTCTTTGCTGCCATGGATATGGCGGATCAACGGTTGATGCCCGACACCATCGTTCTCAACGACGGTACTAAACTTCATGGAATGATTGTAAAAAATGATGCCAAAGAAGTAGTGCTGCAGCAACGGATGGGTGAAGTCGAGATTCCTAAGGAGAACATCAGTCGCATTTGTGATGAGGCGGATGCGGGCGTCTATTTTGCTGATATCGTTGACCCTGGAAAACTTCCTCCATGGAGGATGATCGTTCAAGATCTGCGCACGGATGACAACATCCACTCGTTCACACAGATTCCCCCGACCACGATCGAAAACGGATACCTGAAAAACATTCCCTACCTTTCCTTCCGTATCAACAAGCATGTAGAGATGAATGTTTACGGAAATCCCGAGGATCCCGTCTGTCTGGAATTCGGAATTTATGAAAAGGGTGAAAAAATCACCCGGTTTAAAAAAATCATCCGGGAATATCTTGCGGGAACCTTAAGGTCACGAGCAGAGATAGCGGCCCTCTATGCACTTGATGAGAAAGGGGATGAACGACAGGTTGGATCACTACGCTTCCGGATCTCGCCTCCCACTTCTCCGGATGCCTATGGTGGATGGTGGATTGCCGTCTATGACCCAAAGCGGCTTGAGAAAGAGAGAATCAGTGATGCAGCTTACAGCAAGGTGACGCTCCCTTTCAATGAGGTGAATGGGAAAAACGGTAAATTGCTTGACGATCGGAACATGAACCACGCTAAATTTCTGGAGAAAACCATGATGAACTGGTCCCAGATGATCCCCGATCTGCGGGGATTCTATCGTAACAAGATGGGTGATCTGAAATTACTGACATCCCCTAACAACACCCGATAAGCTACCATGATGAGATACTGTCATTGGATTTTAATCCCCCTGTTTTTATGTTCGGGCTGCGCCATTCATCCACTTGGTCCTCTCGACAAGGCACCCAAACATCAGGCTGCGAAGCTGACCGGATATCATGGTTTTGCATGGGGGATTTCCACGGCCAGCCTCCAGTATGAAAACAGGGCTGAGAAACCTGGAGATCCCAACTATTTCCTCCGGGACTGGGATCTGCTGGTGCAACAGAAGAAGGCACCCGTTGTCGGCAACGCACTCTACACATGGAGTGACTTTGACAAGGATCTGGCGGCACTGAAGAAGATCGGAGTCACCCATTACCGTTTCAGCATCGAGTGGGCCCGTGTTGAGCCGCAACCCGGTCACTACAATGAGGCAGCGCTTCGCCGCTATGTGGCGATGTGCCGCAAGCTTAAGGAGGCCGGTATCGAGCCGGTGGTCACCCTCTGGCATTTCAGTTTCCCCGCCTGGCTGACCGACCCACATGACAGCAAGAAGGTGAACTGGCTTCACCCGCTGACCCGTGAGCGTTGGAATCTCTATGTGAGCAAGGTGGTACGGGCGACTTCACCTTATGTGAATTACTACGCGCCGGAGAATGAACCCAATGGACAGGTGCTTACAGCCTACATCGCCGGCCTCTGGCCACCCTGCCACATCCTTGATTTTTCGGGATACAAGGCCGCGACGATTGCAAGCGCTGACATGTTTCGTGATGCAGCTTCTCGAATTAAGGAGATCAAGCCTTCAGCCAAGGTTGTCAGCGTGGAGGCTCTCCCCTGGTGGAAGCATGGCCCGCTCGATCCGGGCGGCCTGATCTATAACACCGTCCAGCATTCCAATTTTGACCATCTTGACCGCATCTATGATGTCTGTGACATCATCGGATTTAACTATTACTATAGCCAGATGGCGGGGCCTATCAGCTTCCTTTCAGAATCTTATCGGCATGGACATCATTTCACCATGATGGGCTGGCGGATCGATCCTGCCTCCCTTGGCAAACAGATCCGCTATGTGGCCAAGCGGTATGATAAGCCGATGATGATCACGGAGAATGGCATTGCCACACTAAATGATCCGAAGCGTATCGAGTATCTGCACGATCATATGGCCCAGATTCGCAAGGCCATGGAAGAGGGGTATGATGTCCGTGGATATTTCGTCTGGTCACTGGCCGACAACTACGAGTGGCACTATGGCTATGTTCCCAAATTCGGACTAGCCACGATGGATCCTGTGACTCGGGATCGCGTGCTCAAGCCCTCAGCGAAGTATTATCACAAGGTGATCAAGACCTCACAGTCGGAGCAGAAGGTTCAAGTCGACCCTTGATTTCGTGAGGCTGTCGTCGATGGGTGCCATCCGAGCAGTAGAATTTTTCCTTTCGATTATGACGTCGGTTTCTTAAAGACGCTCCTCAGGGTCTCGGTCAGAAGCTTCCGGTTGATCGGTTTGGTCAGGTAATCATCCATGCCTGATCCGATGCAGCGGCGTCGGTCTTCCTCCGAGGCATGGGCGGTCAAGGCTATGATCGTGGGTTGACGCTCTGCAGGAAGATTGGTGCGTATCAGTCTTGCTGCCTCGAGACCGTCCATTTTCGGCATTTGGATATCCATCAGGATCACATCGTATGGCCGGGCATTGATGGCATCGACAACTTCGATTCCATTTGATGCAAAGTCGGCATGGTAGCCTAGACGGCCAAGCATCAGATCGAGAACCTTTTGGTTCAGGGTATTGTCCTCGGCGACTAGAATGAGCAAGGGGTGAGTCGTTGCCATCACAACGGCCAATTTCCCGTCACTCTCGGAAGCGGTGCGTTCTTGTTGCGGGGAAGGTTCGCCGGGGAGGGTGTCTGAATTTAAATTGGGCTCCAGAGTGACCGTGAAGGCAAAGGTGCTCCCCTTGCCCGGTTCACTGGTGACCGTGAGTGAGCCACTCATCAGTTCGACCAGAATGCGTGAAATGGCGAGTCCCAAACCTGTTCCGCCAAACCGGCGGGTCATGCTTGGATCGGCTTGGATAAAGGGTTCAAAAATCTTCTTTTGTTGTTCTTCGGTCATTCCGATTCCGGAATCACGAACCTCAAAGAGCAAGGTGACATTGCCGGATTCGATCGATTCCGGTCTGCTGACAGAGACATTGACCAGGCCCTCCTCAGTAAATTTCACGGCGTTTCCAATGAGATTGATCAAAATCTGCCGGAGGCGGATCACATCACCGATCACAAGATTCGGACAGTTCTCCCCGATGTGCACCCGTATTTCTAGCCCCTTCAACGCTGCTTCGGGAACCATGATGTCGATACAGGCCTTGATCTCCTCCCTCAGATGGAAGGGATGCTTTTCCAACTCAAGGCGTCTGGCTTCGATCTTTGAGAAATCCAGAATATCGCTGACCACCGAGAGAAGTGTTTCCGCGCTCTTGTGAATCGTCGTGGCAAAATCACGCTGTTCCAGATCGAGAGGGGTTTCCATGAGCAGGCTCGAAAAGCCCAGCACGCCGTTGAGCGGTGTCCGGATCTCATGGCTCATGGTGGCGAGGAAGGAGGATTTAGCTCGGTTCGCATCATCGGCCTCGGCTTTTGCCGCCAGCAGGGCTTTCTCCATGATCTTGTTTCCCGAAACATCCCTTGCCACCGCAAGGACAGCCCCTTGTCCACAAGAGGTGAGACGGGTCTCAAAGTGTCTCACTGCCATCCCTGACTCCAAAGTATACTCGAAGGAGAGGCACCCGCCATCCGGTGGCATGGAATCAATATTCTCGGCATACACGCGGGCGATTGCAGCGGGGAAAATATCGTTGAGATGCTTCCCTTGAAATGAAGTCGTTGTATCCGCCGCATCAACCGGGCCACGCTGATCTAGGATCAAACCATCACGCTGGATATAAAGAACGAGATCGGGCGTGAGGTCGAGTAAGGCGCGGCTTCGTTCTTCTTTCCCCTTATCTGTGAAATAATTCTGGACGGCCTTTTCGACGATTTGAACCAACTGCGTGTTGTTCCAGGGCTTTGAAATGAAGCGGTAGAGATCGGCTTCGTTGACCGCGTTGGTGACACCCTCGATATTGGCCTGCCCTGTCAGCATGATTTTCAGGGTCTTCTGGGAGATGATCTGGATGTGCCGGAGCAATTCGTCGCCCCGCATCTGAGGCATGACATAGTCTGAGATAACGACAGGAACCTCCCGTCCGTCTGCGAGCAACTCCTTGACTACCTCCAGAGCGTCCGCGCCATCTTCGGCAATCTCGATCAGGTAATTCTCACCGAATGCTGCGGAGAGCGTGGTGCGCAGGCTATCGAGAACAAACTTCTCATCATCCACGCAGACGATGACGGGCTTGCTCATATCTTCGCGAGCCCGCTATCTATGGTTTCGATTAGATCGCTCTCCTTCCACGGCTTGTGCAGGCAGCGATGGAGATCCGCCTCGAGCGTTGTCCTCTCGATGGCTTCGGGTGTGGCTTGTCCGGTGAGCATCACCTTCACGATGTTCGGGAATTTCTTGTGTACGCGGACAAGGAATTCATCCCCGCGGATCCCGGGCATAAGCCAGTCGGAAACAATGATGAGGACGCTTAGTTCATCCTGCTGGAATTCTCCGAGAAGTTCGAGCGCATCCTCGGCACTTTCGGCTATCTCGCACTGGTAGGCGGATCCGTAGTGGTTCGTCAACTGAGTGCGCAGTGAGTCGAGCACCATCTTCTCATCGTCCACGCAAAGGATAATATTTTTTTTCATGGATTGGTTGGGCTGATTCCCGGGAGAATGACTTCAAAGACAGCACCGCCAGCAGCACTGTCACCGAGGTGGATTGTTCCACCGTGGCTTTCGACAATCTGGCGCACGATATGAAGGCCGAGACCGCTTCCTTCACCCGCAACCTTAGTCGTGAAGAACGGCTCGAATATCTTCTCCCTCAGCTCGGGCGGTACGCCGGTGCCTGAATCCGATACGGAGACCTTGACTCCATCTCCATGAGGACTGACTGCTATGGTCATGTCGCCCTTGCTATCCATGGCGTGGATCGCGTTGTGAATGAGATTTGTCCAGACTTGGTTGAGCTCATCGGGGCGGCAAAAAATGTTGGGGATCTCATCATACTCCCTCGTGACTACCACCCCTCGCTTGAGCTGGTTGTGGTACAGAGTCAGCACCGTTTCGATCCCCTCCGCGACATTTGCCATGCTGCCTTCACCCGTGCGGTCGAAATGGGCGTAGTTTTTCAGAGCATAAACGATCTTACCGGCCCGGTCTGCAGCCGTGGTGATGATGGTCGCACTGCGTCCGAGGCCGGAAAGTTTATACGCCATTTCGAGACAGGCTCCACCCTGCGGATGGCTGAGCATGGAAAGATACGGACAATCGATCCGCAGATCCCCATCATGACGAATGTCTCCGCAATCCGGTCCGCCCCCGGAACTTCCTTTGCGGCAAGTTCAGCCTTGAGCGCATTGCGATAGGTTCTCTCTTCTTTGGCGGAGAGGGGGACGGGTGGTGCAATCGATTGCTGGATCAGCTTGAGGAAAAGATCTTGGAATTCCTCGGGAAGGCTACGGAAGAAGGCCGGCAATCCGGGGAGGATTCCATCCAATGTGGAAGAGATGTTGCCAACGGCGGCACCGATGGCTCCTAGCGGAGTATTTATTTCGTGGGCGACTCCGGCGATCAACTGGCCTAGAAGGGCCATTTTTTCGGATTCAACCATCTGAAGCTCGGCTTTACGAACCTCCGCCTCGGCTTTCTTCCGTTCGGTGATATCGCGGGTGATGCCCACAATTCCAATAATGGCTCCGTCCTTGGCACGCAGGGGAGTTTTTGTGGTGGAAACCCATGAATCGGTTCCATCGGGCAAGGTTATTTTATTCTCTATTCCGACAACCGCTTCACCGGTGGTAATTATGTGCTGTTCTTCCTCAAAAGCCTTTCTGGCATGCTCCTCGGTATGAAAATCAAAATCAGTTTTTCCCTCCATCTCATCAGGCGACTTCAATCCGAGAGACAAGGCATGAGTCCGGCTCGATTTCAGAAAGCGGGAATGCCTATCCTTGAAATAGATCTTGTCGGGCATCGCGACCATGAGGGCGTTTAAGAGAACATCGTCGCCCAGAGATGGGCTGAGAGATGGGATATGCAATTGCTTCATATCGGACTCAAGCGAATTTGAGTTGTTTGTCATTGTAGGGGAGTCTTCTCGTTAACTCTCAAAACACTTCCGATCAAGAGAAAAGACCCCGTGAAAGTCGCGCCAGCATCCAGATGGAAACATCTGCCTCAGTTCTGTGACTC
>Ga0194053_10000033_pt1 | contig 95968 bp, 100 predicted proteins | sample SepL228m_MetaG_FD_161684 | JGI IMG/M metagenome (GOLD analysis project Ga0194053, IMG submission 161684) | Anoxic zone freshwater microbial communities from boreal shield lake in IISD Experimental Lakes Area, Ontario, Canada - Sep2016-L227-8m | ecosystem: Environmental > Aquatic > Freshwater >...
GGCTCAAATAAATGGGTCTTTTGCCCGTCCTGCGTTTCCTGAAAAACCACCTTTACTTTCTGACCCACCCGGATTGCATCAAAGTCACAGTTGGTCAAATGCGTCAGCATAGAAATACCTTCTTGTAGACGCACATAAGCCATTGCAAATGGGACTTCTACCCCCCGTCTCATGACAGTGTAGGAATAAATCTCTCCAAGACCCTTGGATTCAACCCAAGTAGTGTCATCGCTTCCGCAGTGCGGGCAGATAGTGCGAGGATAGTAGTGGGGCTCCTTGCAGGCATTGCAATACTTCAAAATCAATTGATTATTTTGAGCTGCTTCTAAAAACGCCTTGTTTTCGGGATTGCCAATGGGACTAGGCAGTCGATGTTGTTCACTCATTGCAATCTCCCCATGATTAAGGTCGCGGCACCATGTCGTGTGCCTAAGGCGCCCCCAATACCGGAGGCAAGAGCAAATTCTAAATTGGGCACCTGTACTGCAGGATGTGCTTCCCCACGCAACTGACGTACCGCCTCAATCACCTTGGTCATTCCGCCTCGATTGGCTGGATGGTTATTACATAGCCCTCCACCATCGGTATTAAAGGCCAATTTACCTTTTCCCGAAATCAATTGACCATCTTCAACAAATTTTCCGCCCTCACCTTTTTTGCAGAACCCTAAATCCTCAAGCTGAATGAGTACGGTAATAGTGAAACTATCGTAAATAGAGGCGTAACGAATTTGCTCTGGCGTTAATTTAGCTTCTTTAAATGCCAAAGGAGCGGCCCAAGCCAATCCCGAATAGGTGAGATCGACTTTACCGCCCATCTGACCTTTAGTGGTTTCTCCTGCACCCATCAGAGTTACAACTGGTTTCTTTAAAGTCTTCGCGATATCGGGGTGCACCACAATAATTGCTCCGCCGCTATCAGACACTACACAGCAATCAGCACGATGTAATGGATCAGCAATCATCGGAGAGTTCAATACATCCTCAACAGTGAGCACATCTCTCAAAACTGCGTGTGGATTGTGCTGGGCATGATGCGAAGCTGCCACCTTAATCCATGCCAATTGCTCACTAGTTGTGCCGAATTCATACATGTGACGCATCGCGCACATGGCGTAGGTATTTAATGGTGCAGGTGAATATGGCTTCTCAAAAGCAAAGTCGGGAGCACTTGCCCATTGGCTGCGAACTTGCGTGCCACTTGAACCTTCAGACTTGGGGCGCCCGGCTAAGGTAATCAGAGCAACACGGCATTGTCCCGATGCGATCGCACGCGCAGCATGATTGACATGGGTTAAATAAGAAGCGCCGCCGGTATCTGTCGAATCTAAATACTTTAATTTTTTTAAACCCAGATAGTCTGCCATCGAAACCGGCCCCATACCTGGAGCATCCCCCGCGCAAAAGTAGGCATCTACATCATCTAAAGTCAAACCGGCATCCAATAAGGCTCCACGTGCAACTTCAGCATGCAATTGCGCAACGGTATGATCCGGCGCTACCCGCAATGGGTGTTCATATATTCCTGCAATACAAGCATCGTATTTATTTGCGGCAAAAGACATAGATCTTCCTTGGGTGAATTTCTTTAAATCAATTTATTTACTGGCACGCATCATTGGTACACCACTCAGTTCTTGTAGCTCCTCAAAGGACAAACCATCTATCCAATCCACCGCCACTAATCCTTCAGGAGTTACCGCAATCGTTGCCAGATCTGTATAGATACAATCAACCGCTGCCAGGGCAGTCAAAGGATAAGTGCATTCTTTCACCAATTTTGATTCACCGGACTTGGTGAGATGTTCCATCATGACAAACAATTTTTTTGCACCCAAAGCCAAGTCCATTGCACCACCGACCGCTGGAATTGCCTTAGGGTCGCCCGTACGCCAGTTCGCAATATCCCCTTTGACTGAAACCTGGAAGGCACCTAGAACGCAGATATCAATATGACCACCGCGAATCATGACAAAAGAATCCGCATGATGACAAAGTGAAGCTCCCGGGAGCATAGTGACTGGCTGCTTACCGGCATTGACTAACTCTTCATCAATGTCATCACCCGTTGCCAGCGGCCCCATGCCGAGAATGCCATTCTCAGAATGCAAGAGAATTTCTCGATCCGAAGGAAGATAGTTAGAAATCGTCATGGGCTGACCAATGCCCAAATTGACATGAGCACCATCAGGAATATCTTGCACAATGCGTTTTGCAATATCAGCAGTGCTGCGTTTTTGTACTTTAGAGAGATCAATCATGACTTACCTCCTAGCAATACGACACGCTTCACAAAGATACCTGGAGTAACAACAGTCTCGGGATCGAGATCGCCCAACTCTACCAATTGATTTACCTGAGCAATGGTGCAACGTGCTGCTGTCGCCATAATGGGTCCAAAGTTTCGTCCGGTGCGGTGATAAGTCAGATTACCCCAACGATCTCCTTTATCGGCTTTAATTAAGGCGTAGTCTGCTTTGATTGCAGTCTCAAAAATATAATTGACGCCATCGATCACGCGTGTGTCTTTTCCCTGGGCAAGCTCAGTTCCAAAGCCTGTAGGTGTATAGAATCCGCCAATTCCGGCGCCACCAGCACGAATGCGTTCTGCCAGCGTTCCCTGTGGAACCAATTCCAATTCAATCTTGCCATCCCGATAGAGGTCATCAAAAGCACCGGATTCCGGCTGACGTGGAAATGAGCAAACCATTTTCTTAACTTGGCCCAATCCAATCAGCTTCGAAATACCGATTCCTGAGTTTCCAGCGTTATTACTAATAATGGTTAAGTCTTTAGCGCCCTGCTCTGCCAATGCATCTAGCAAGTAAATCGGCAGGCCTGCGCCACCAAAACCAGACACCAATATGGTTGAACCATTCGCAATATCCCGCACAGCCTCAGCCACGCTGGGAATAATTTTTTGTATCACTACAAGTCTCCATCTCTTTTTTATTATGGGTGCTACTTTTTTGCTGCAGCTTTTGCTGCTTTCCTACTAATTTAATGCATTTGAGAAATGGCTGAACGAATTGCTTCAGGCAGGGCTTGAGCGAGCATTTTTCGATTTTCGAGCGAAGCCTGTGGGGTCTCCTGTGCCCTAACTGACCAAGCCGATCCGGGAAAAAATGCATCATCCTTAAACCTCGGGATAACATGCCAATGAATATGGGGGACCATATTTCCCAAAGCCGCAAGATTGACCTTATCTGGATGCATGACATGGCGTATGGCCTCCTCTACAGCAAATACCAAAGCCATCACATGTTCGCGCTCACCGTAGGTCAGATCAGTCATCTCACTCACATGGCGATTCCAGATAACCCTGCAAAAACCCGGTAAGTCAGGGTCGTTTACCAGGATGACTCGACAATCATCCCCACGCCAGATCAGCTCGCCTTCACCAGGCTTCAGTTCTTCTGTACAGAGTATGCAATTTGACATCAGAAGAATGTAAACGAAAACGGCATCTAAGTCACCCTTGTGGGGTAATTTAGATGCCGCGGCAGTATTGGTACTACTGCTACTACAGACTACTTAGGGATTCTTAATGGAACTGCTCTTCTTCAGTAGAACCAGTCAATGCCGTTACAGAAGACTTACCACCTTGAATTACGGTAGTGACATCATCAAAGTAACCAGTACCAACTTCTTGCTGATGTGACACGAAGGTGTAACCGCGGTCACGTGCAGCAAATTCTGGCTCTTGTACTTTCTCGATATAAGCAGTCATACCACGCTTCATGTAATCTTGTGCCAAATCGAACATGTTGTACCACATTGAGTGGATACCAGCGAGGGTAATAAATTGATATTTGTAACCCATGGCACCTAATTCACGTTGGAACTTCGCAATCGTTGCATCATCCAAGTTCTTCTTCCAGTTGAAAGATGGTGAGCAGTTATAAGCCAACATTTTTCCTGGGAATTTCGCACGAATTGCTTCAGCGAACTGACGAGCAAAATCAAGATCTGGTGTACCAGTCTCACACCAAACCATGTCAGCGTAAGCAGCGTATGCCAAACCACGAGAAATCGCTTGATCCAAGCCCTTACGTGTTTTGTAGAAACCTTCCGGAGTACGCTCGCCTGTCAAGAATGGCTTATCGTTTTCATCATAGTCAGAAGTCAATAAATCAGCAGCTTCAGCGTCAGTACGAGCCAAGATAATCGTTGGAACACCCATCACGTCAGCAGCCAAACGAGCAGAGATCAATTTCTGTACTGACTCAGCGGTAGGCAGCAATACTTTTCCACCTAAGTGACCACACTTCTTAACAGATGACAATTGGTCTTCGAAGTGAACACCAGCAGCGCCCTGCTTAATCAATGCCTTGCTTAATTCAAATGCATTCAATACACCACCGAAACCTGCTTCAGCATCGGCAACGATTGGAGCAAAATATTCGATATATCCAGCATCACCTTTGTTGATGCCTTTAGCTGTTTGAATTTCATCAGCACGTTGGAATGAGTTATTAATACGCTCAACCATCTTCGGAACTGAGTCCACTGGATACAAAGATTGGTCTGGATACATCGCAGCGTATGAGTTACCGTCAGCAGCAACCTGCCATCCAGATAAGTAAATTGCTTGCACGCCAGCTTTAACTTGTTGCATTGCTTGACCACCAGTCAAAGCACCTAAACAGTTTACGTAAGCTTCGTTGTTGACTAATTCCCAAAGTCTTTCAGCGCCATGCTTAGCTAAAGTGTGCTCAATCTTCAATGAGCCACGAAGACGTACAACATCTTCAGCTGTATAGCCACGAGTAATCCCTCTCCAGCGCGGATTGGTATCCCAGTCTTTTTGAATTGCTGCGATTTCTGCTTTGCGATCTGCCATGTTTTTCTCCCTAAGTTAAACAAGTACTTCAAAATTGTTGGACCTTTAAGACCACTTCAAGTCTTATGTCTTATATAAGAGTGTAGACACATCAAAAATGCACGCAAGAGATATTTGAGATATAGATGAAAATATTTAGTTATTTAAATTCAATAACTTAGAAATACTTTCTTATAATGTGGAATGCTTATTCACTTCTTGGAATGGTGATGGCACATTCATATTGCACTGCATTTTACGCAGTGTAATGGCATTTCACATCGTGAAAATTATTGGAGACTGATTAAGCAGTTTTGGGGGTAGTGCCAGCCGATACCTTAATCACGGTTGGAATGATCATCAGCTGGAATAAAACAATACCCAGGAACAAGGCCTTTGGAAGGCCGGCATCCATAAAGAAACCAAAAATAAAAGGGCCAACTGCAGCGCCTAAATCGATACCAGAATAGACGATTCCGTATACACGCCCCGCTACACCTTTAGGTGTCACCGCCTTAACCAACAAATCGCGGGAAGGAGCAACAACCCCATAACCAAAACCCAATCCAATAAACAGAAATGGAATCAGACTCACTGAAATGAGTCCAGTGCCTAGCAACAGACACATCACTATCGTGATCGATAGGCAAGAAGAAACAATTCGCTCAGGTGCTTGTAACTTTGCCGCTAGATAACCACCAAATAAAACACCACCAGCACTACCAAGCGCTAGTAGGGTGATGTAATAACTTCCCACATCTAAAGGTACTTGGTAAATCTCGAACAATGCACTTGGAGCAAAAGATTGCAAGCTAGATGTGGATGCCATGCTGAAGAAAAAGAAAATCCAACATAACCACACCGCAGTGAGTTTTAAGAAAGCAAATGTACTCTCTGGAACAACTCCAGGATTTGAAGCCTGCGTGCTTGCATGGGTGTTCTCATGGCGCTCTCTGACATTATCTACAAGGTAGCTTTTATTTAACCAGAGAATGCCTAAGACGCCGGCCTCTAGCAGGGCTGCAGCTAAGAATGCAATACGCCAATCAGCAAATTGAGCAATCGCAACCATGAATGCTGGCGCCGCAGCCCAACCTAGGTAACCTGCTACGCCATGCATTGAATAGGCATATGGAAGATTGGGTGGAGATACCTTGTGATTGATGAGCGTGTAATCGACTGGATGAAAAATACCGTTACCGCAACCAGCAATTACTGCTCCCAATAAAAGCATCGCATAACCATTGCTTTGGGAATAGACCAGGGCCGCAAGAACAAGTAAACCAATACCACCAAACAACACTGGTCTTGCTCCAATACGATCTACTAAAAATCCAGAGGTGGCCTGAGCAATACATGACACTACAAAGAAGACTGACATGAGTAAACCAAGCTCGGCATAACTCAAGGCAAAAGCATCCTTCAACCATGGGAACATGGGAGGAAGTACTAAATGAAAGAAGTGGGAGCTGCCGTGTGCCAGGCTAATAAGACCAATAACCCGGACATCACTGGCACGCTTACTAAGCGCAACAGTCATGTACCGAGTTTACTGGCGCAGGGATATTCCTGCTGAACTACTATTGATTAATGAACTTGACGAGTGAAGCTAAAGTCACCTTTTTTGTCCACATCTACTGGGACAGTATCCTTAGGGCCAAAAGTACCCTCCAGAATCATTTTTGATACGGGGTTCTCAATATGCTGCTGAATTGCACGCTTCAGAGGTCTTGCGCCAAAGACAGGATCAAAACCGACTTCAGCAATCTTCGCCAGTGCAGCATCACTGACCTCGAGCTGCATATCGACCTTAGCCAATCGATCTGATAAGTTCTTGAGCAAGATCTTCGCGATATTGGCAATATTGCCTTTATCCAAGCCATGGAACACCACAATCTCATCAATCCGGTTTAAAAACTCTGGGCGGAAATGATTTTTCAGCTCTGCGAAGACAGCTTCTTTAATTTCAGACTGCTTCTTATCAGCCATCGACTGAATTAAGTGTGAGCCGATATTACTAGTCATCACAATCACGGTGTTCTTGAAGTCAACGGTACGACCTTGACCGTCAGTCAGGCGGCCATCATCTAATACCTGCAAGAGTACGTTGAAGACATCAGGGTGAGCCTTTTCAATTTCATCAAACAGAATGACGCTGTACGGATGACGACGTACTTTTTCAGTTAAGTAACCGCCCTCTTCGTAACCAACATAGCCTGGAGGAGCTCCAATCAAACGCGCAACACTATGTTTCTCCATGAACTCACTCATATCAATCCGAATGAGGTGGTCTTCGCTATCAAACAAGAATCCTGCTAATGCTTTACAAAGCTCAGTCTTACCAACACCGGTAGGCCCCAAGAACAAGAAAGATCCATAAGGACGGTTCTCTTCAGCCAAGCCAGCCCGGGAACGACGGATCGCATCCGATACCGCACGAATGGCTTCTTCCTGACCGACTACACGCTTATGCAGCAACTCTTCCATCTTCAGTAGCTTGTCGCGTTCGCCCTGCATCATTTTTGATACTGGAATACCAGTCGCACGAGAAACTACCTCAGCAATCTCTTCTGCACCAACTTGAGTGCGTAATAGTTTGTTCTTTACAACGCCATCTTTGTCACCTTTAGCTTCCGCTGCAGCAGCAGACTTTAGTTTGGCTTCGAGTTCTGGCAACTTACCATACTGCAATTCAGCAACTTGCTCTAACTTGCCTTCACGTTGCAATTTAGTGATGTCAGCACGAACTTTTTCAATTTCTTCTTTTAGATTGGCAGCGCCCAATACCGCGCTCTTCTCTGCTTTCCAAATTTCTTCTAAGTCAGCATATTCAGCACCTAGACGTTTGATCTCGTCTTCAATGAGGCCAAGACGCTTTTGAGAAGCTTCATCTTTCTCTTTCTTAACGGCCTCACGCTCAATCTTGAGTTGAATGAGACGGCGTTCCAGCTTATCCATCACCTCAGGCTTGGAGTCGATCTCCATCCGAATGCGTGAACCCGCCTCATCAATCAGGTCAATCGCCTTATCTGGTAAGAAGCGATCCGTAATGTAGCGGTGCGATAGCTCAGCAGCAGCCACAATGGCTGGATCGGTAATTTGAATTCCATGGTGAAGCTCATAACGCTCTTGCAAACCACGCAAGATGGCAATCGTAGCTTCAACGCTCGGCTCTTCCACCATCACTTTTTGGAAACGACGCTCTAGCGCGGGATCTTTTTCGATGTACTTGCGGTACTCATCTAAAGTGGTAGCACCGATGCAATGCAATTCGCCACGAGCCAACGCAGGCTTTAGCATGTTGCCCGCATCCATGGCACCATCACCCTTACCGGCGCCAACCATCGTATGAATCTCATCAATAAAGATGATGGTTTGACCTTCATCTTTAGCGACATCACTCAAAACAGCCTTAAGACGTTCTTCGAACTCGCCACGATACTTAGCGCCAGCCAATAACAAGGCCATATCTAAAACCAGGACACGTTTGTTTTTTAAGGTCTCTGGAACTTCGCCATTGACGATACGCTGCGCCAAGCCTTCAACGATCGCAGTCTTACCTACCCCAGGCTCTCCAATGAGCACTGGGTTATTTTTACCGCGGCGCTGCAGGATCTGAATCGTGCGACGAATCTCATCATCGCGACCAATCACTGGATCTAGCTTACCCATACGAGCACGCTCAGTTAAATCGACTGTGTATTTTTTTAAGGCTTCACGTTGACCTTCAGCATCTGCACTGTTCACTGACTCTCCTCCGCGCACTAAATCAATAGCCGCTTCTAACGATTTACGATTTAGTCCATTTTCACGAGCAACTTTGCCAAGCTCACCTTTGTCATCAGCAACTACTAGCAAAAATAGTTCGCCAGCAATAAATTGATCATTGCGTTTATTCGCTTCCTTCTCACAGAGGTTGAGCCAATTACTTAAATCTCGACCTACCTGTACTTCACCACTAGTGCCCTGCACCTCGGGTAAATTACTAATGATTCTCTCTAAGCCTTTTTCAAGACCAGGAATATTGACGCCTGCTCTGGTTAGTAAGCTCTTTGCGCCACCGTCAGAGTCGCGCAACATTGCCAATAGTAAGTGAGCAGGTTCAATGTATTGATTATCTTTTGCTAAAGCGAGACTCTGTGCCTCACTAAGCGCTTCTTGAAATTTGGTTGTTAATTTATCTATTCTCATTTTTCTATTCTCGCCTACATCAAATATATCTATCTATAGAATATAAGGGCAATATGACAAATTTCAAGGTTTTTTGACCCTCTTTTTAAGCGAATTTACCCTACTGTGACCTGGCTTGTTTACCTCCTTGAATGCGCTGATGGCACTTACTATGCCGGCATTACGAACAGGCTTGAACATCGCTTAGAGGCCCATAATTCCGGGCAAGGCGCCCGCTATACCCGGTCTCGTAGACCGGTAATCCTGTTGGCAACTCAGGAGCATCCTGATCGGTCAGGAGCCTCCAAAGCAGAGGCTCAAGTTAAGCAGCTTCCGAGGTCTGAGAAACTGGCTTTTTTTATCAGCACCACCCTCCCATCAATATAAAAAACCACCCCCAAGGGTGATTGTTCTATTTTTTCCTCGATATTTAGAAGGCGTCTTTTAATCGTTCAAGAGCGTAGATTTCCCTTAAGTGAAGCATTTGATAAGCCACGCGTTCCTTGAGTAATCCCGTAATCGTTTCTTGCTCGTATGAGAAATTTCTCATGACATCCGCATTTAGATTATAGATAGGCCAATTAGCCTGACCACTAACATTGGGGTTACCAGTCTTTGCAAATGCGGCCCAGCTTGCGGACATCTTCTCAGACATCGTAATATCCTGCGGATCAGTTTTATTGGTAATGGGATACCAGTACTTAGACCATACGCCCTTTTGCTTAAGATCAGCAGTAGCCCTTTTTATAAGGGCGCAATTATTTGTGCCGGTCTCGGGCTTGTCTGGTGCTTGTGGCATTAAGCCATAACTGCCAAATACATAACTGATCTCAAATGTATGGGGCACGCCCGGATATGCCGCACGAATATTCTTGGTAAGGTAATCGAAGTAATAAGCATAACCAGGGGCGATGCCATTCATGCTGTCGGCGAGCAGCTTAGTACTGCCGCGATACAGCATATCCCCCAACACATCAGAAGATTCAACGCACTTATCCTTGACTCGTGAATACAGCTTCTCGATGTTCTTGGGATTTTCATGAATCTTTTTCGCGAGAACACCGATCGCTGGTTGGCCAGGAACTAAAAAACTAGAGTCCCAGGAGTTAGTTCCAATCATAAAGGGGACCTTTGCCTGCTTACCGGCAGCAAATAATGGAATAGGGTCGCCTTTGATAATTTGCCCATCCACAAATGGACCTCCAAATTCACCCTGCTCAAAGTTTGCAGAAGTTAAGACTAATTTATTTGCTGGCAAATTTCTTAATTCCTTGAGTGTCTTGGCACCAACTGCAGTCATGTACTTGGCATCGATTTCTGTCTCAGGCGCCATTCCTAAATGCTTTTGGGTCATACCGCGTAAGGGGCTTTGTTGCGCGCTCTCAGCAATCGCTTTATGAAATAAACCTCTAGCCGAATCAGACACCATCAACCAGGTAACGCTGCGGCCCCCTGCTGACTCACCAAAAATAGTGACATTGCTTGGATCACCCCCAAATGCTGCAATATTATTTTTCACCCATTTGAGCACGGCAATTTGGTCCATGGTGCCATAGTTACCAACCGGCTCACCCTTTGCCTTCGCTTCTGCAATCAATTCATTACTCGCAAAAAAGCCAAAGGTACCTAAGCGGTAATCAAAGGTGATGACGATAACGCCGTTCTTAGTCAGATTAATCGGCGTGAACTGCGCATCTCTAGATCCATCAACCAGCATGCCGCCGCCATGGATCCACACCATCACTGGTAAATTCTTACCAGGCTTGCTTGGCGTGAATACATTTAACTTCAGGCAATCTTCGTTGCCAGGTAACGATAAGCCTGCGCTTAAATTTTTCACAAAAGGTTGTGGGCAAGAATCGCCAAAGAGACTTGCATCGCGCGTCCCAGTCCAAGGCAACGCTGGCTGGGGCGGCCTCCATCTCAGATCACCTACTGGCGGTGCTGCATAAGGAATGTTCTTAAAGGCAAACATATTGTGTTCTGCCACACCCTGAAGTCGACCGCTCTCAATTTGAATTACTGGTCGCTCACCTTGAGCATAGGCATATAGCGAAAAATTTCCCAGTAATAAGCAGAGCACAAACATTTTCTTCATGGGATATCTCTCTACAAGGTAAAGGTACTACTGTTTTATTTCTGGTTCCAGCGAGTCATTGCAGCATCATCGGCAATTCTGGCATCTACCCAGCGAGCACCTTCAGGGGTATCTTCTTTCTTCCAAAATGGTGCGGCCGTCTTGAGGTAATCCATGATAAATTCACAGGCAGAAAAGGCTTCACCACGATGGGCACTCGTTACAGCAACCATCACAATTTGATCTTCAGGTAACAAGGGACCAACACGATGAATCACCAAAGTTTGATAGATATCCCAACGTGTATTCGCTTGCGAAATAATGTCTTCCAAGGCCTTTTCAGTCATGCCAGGATAATGCTCGAGCGTCATTCCTTTGACTTGACTACCATCATTCATATCACGCACAGTGCCCAAGAAAGTCACTACTGCACCAACTCTTGGATCGCCTTTGCGTAGCGCTGCTAATTCAGCACTGACATCAAAATCGGTTTTTTGAATGCGTATCAAGGAATTTGGCATATCAGCCCCCCGTCACTGGCGGAAAGAAAGCAACTTCGGCGCCATCCTGGAGGAGCGTACTGGCATCAACCATGTGATGATTTAAGGCGCAACGTAAAACATTGCGACCCGCTAAGACTTCAGACCAAGGCTCTCCCCGTTCTACCAGATGAGCCCTCAGATCAGCAATCGTTTTAATTGACACAGGAATAGTAATGCTCTCCTGCGAAACACCAAGGGCTTCACGCAGAGAGGCGAAGAATCGTAATTCCAGTTTCATGGGCTAATCGTAAACTGATTACTTCAGAAGCGCATCAAAAGGAATGTACTTCACCAGGTCACCAGCTTGAATTACCTGATTTGGTGGGCAATCAACTAAACCATCCCCCCAAGAGGCACTCGTCAGAACGCCAGAACTCTGATTGGGGAATAAATCCAAGCCGCCTTTGCTATTGAGTTTCACCCGCAAGAACTCATTACGTCGATCAGCCTTTAACCAGTCAAAATCTGCGCGCAGGTAATAAGACTGTGCTTGTCCTGCTTCACGTCCCTGCAGTTTGAGTATGAATGGCCTTACAAATAATAGAAAAGTCACGAAGCTAGAAACTGGGTTACCCGGCAGGCCAATAAACCACGCCTCTCCATCTTTGGGATCCGCTGATTTACGGACCGCACCAAAAGCCAAAGGCTTACCAGGCTTAATTGCAATCTGCCACAGGTCTAATCTTCCTTCAGAAGTAACTGCGGGCTTGATGTGATCCTCTTCCCCAACCGATACCCCGCCAGAGGTAATAATTAAATCGTGGTCTTTGCTGGCAGTACGTAGTGCTTCTTTAGTTGCATCCAAGCGATCGGGAACGATTCCTAAATCAGTGGCCTCACATCCTAGAGATTTAAGGCATGCCAACAAAGTATCGCGATTGGAGTTGTAGATGCCGCCTGGTTTCAGTGGCTCACCAGGGAGTGACAACTCATCACCAGTAAAGAAAGCGGCTACTTTGACTCGACGCTTCACAGTCAAATGCGTAAGACCTGCAGAAGCAGCTACGCCTAATTCTTGAGGTCGTAAAAAGGTTCCCGCAGATAAAGCGGTTTTACCAGTTGTTAAATCTTCGCCCCGGCGACGGATCCACTGCCCTGATATTGGGACTATATTGACTTGGACCTGATCAGCACTTCCATCAGGAATGGCGCAGTCTTCTTGCATCACCACGGCATCAGCACCAGGAGGAACTGGTGCGCCTGTGAAAATTCTGGCAACAGTACCCGGCTCTAATTGAGTTCCAACCGATCCCGCCGGAATACGTTGTGCAATTTTCAGAATACTTCCGGAATTTTGGGTATCTGCTGTACGAACAGCATAGCCATCCATAGACGTGTTATCGAGTGGAGGCACATCAACCAAGCTATTTACATTTTCCGCTAGTACGCGGCCTAGGGCGGCCTGCATAGCCACGCTTTCGCTTTCACCTACTGCTTTAGCATGCGAGAGTAAATGGTCTAGTGCCTGCTGTGCAGTCAACATTGGTGGCTTAGTCATAGCGCCTATGTATTGCTTCTATATTAATTTAACTGAGATGTGTGGTAATAAATGCTTTAATCTGATTAACATCAGCATCAATATTTTCTACGCGCTGCGGTTTGGATTTAATGTCTTTAAATGCAGGCGGACACTCAGCAGGGCGACCTAAAGCCTCTTGAATAGTCTCTTCAAATTTAATCGGTAAAGCGGTTTCAAGCACAATCATTGGAATACCCACTTGCAAATGTTCACGCGCTACCTTTACGCCATCTGCCGTATGGGTGTCGATCATCACGCCATATTTATTTTCAATATCACGAATGGTGTCCAGGCGATTTGCATGGGTGCTGCGGCCAGACTGAAAACCATACTTACCCAGATCTTTAAAGACAGTCTCTTTGGAAATATCAAAGCCACCGGCTTCATCCACTTGCTGAAACATTCCAGCAGTAGCCTTACCATCTTGACCCATAAAGTCAAAGACAAAACGCTCAAAGTTACTTGCCTTGGAGATATCCATGGAAGGACTAGAAGTATGCAGCGTCTCAGCAGACTTCCGGGCACGATAGATACCCGTGCGGAAGAATTCATCCAACACATTATTTTCATTGGTAGCTACAACCAAATGGGCAATTGGTAAACCCATCATGCGTGCAATATGTCCAGCACAAACATTCCCAAAGTTGCCTGAGGGCACAGTAAATGACACTTTTTCAGAGCTAGACTTGGTGGCCAATAGGTAACCTTGGAAGTAATACACCACTTGAGCGACAACTCGACCCCAGTTAATCGAATTCACGGTGCCAATTTGCTTGTTGGCTTTGAATGCGTGGTCATTGCTGACAGCCTTCACAATATCCTGGCAGTCATCAAACACGCCCGCTACAGCTAAATTGAAAATATTCGGATCTTGCAAAGAGTACATCTGCGCGGATTGAAAGGCGCTCATTTTGCCGCGTGGTGAGAGCATAAATACTTTAACGCCCTCTTTACCGCGCATCGCGTATTCCGCGGCACTGCCAGTATCACCAGAAGTGGCGCCCAATATATTGAGCTTTTGGCCTTTTTTCTTGAGAGCGTATTCAAACAGATTGCCCAGTAACTGCATGGCCATATCTTTGAAAGCCAAGGTTGGGCCATTTGAAAGGCTAAGCAGACCAATGCAAGTGCCACCCTCTTCACCCAACCAATGTAAAGGCGTAATGTCTTTGGCATTGTCCTGTGGACGACCGTTGCAATAGACTTGCTCGGTATATGTTTTTCGTAAAAGTGCGCGTAACTCGGCTTCAGGAATATCGTCACAATACATACTCAAGACTTCATAGGCCAGGTCTGCATAAGAAAGGCCACGCCAAGAATCTAACTGTGCAGCTGAGATCTTTGGATATTGTTCCGGTAAATACAGTCCACCGTCTGGCGCCAAGCCCCCTAAGAGAATTTCTAAAAAGGATTGTTGCGGACTATTGCCACGAGTAGATTGGTAACGCATAGATTTTGTTGAATTTTTCTTAAGACAAATTTTCTAAACGAATCTTCACCACTTCGCCTGCAACCGTTTTGAGATTCTGGACCTCTTTAATTGCAGCAAGCATATTTTTCTCTTTGGTCTCATGAGTTAACACGACCAAATCTGTTTGAATCTCACCCTCATTGGCTTCTTTTTGTAAGAGCGCATCAATGGAGACACCATGGGCCGCCAAGATCTTGGTGATATCAGCCAACACACCAGCTTGGTCCGCTACGCGCATACGCAAGTAGTAACTCGTGGTGATTTCACCAATCGGCAATACAGGAGTATCTTGCACAGACTCGGGCTGGAAAGCCAAGTAAGGCACACGATGCTCAGGATCAGCACTTAATAAGCGAGTGATATCTACCAAATCGGCAATCACTGCCGAAGCGGTTGGCTCAGAGCCAGCGCCCTTGCCATAGTACAAGGTAGTCCCTACTGCATCGCCAAATACTTGCACCGCATTCATTGCACCCTCTACGTTTGCAATTAGACGTTTAGAGGGAATCAAAGTCGGGTGTACACGTAACTCAACGCCAGTGGGTGTCTTCTTAGCAATGCCGAGTAACTTAATCCGATAACCCAACTGCTCCGCATAACGAATATCGATTGCAGCCAATTTCGTAATGCCTTCAATATGGGCTTTTTCGAACTGCATTGGAATACCAAAAGCAATCGCACTCATGATGGTTGCTTTATGGGCAGCGTCAACCCCTTCAATATCGAATGTCGGATCGGCTTCTGCGTAACCTAAACGTTGCGCTTCTTTAAGAACCGTTTCGAAATCCAGACCTTTGTCTCGCATTTCTGACAAGATGAAGTTGGTGGTGCCGTTGATGATGCCGGCGATCCACTCGATACGGTTAGCTGTTAAGCCCTCACGTAATGCTTTAATAATCGGAATACCGCCAGCAACTGCTGCTTCAAAAGCCACCATGACCCCTTTAGCGTGTGCAGCTTTAAAAATCTCATTGCCATGAACGGCAATCAAAGCCTTATTTGCTGTAACCACATGCTTACCAGCAGCAATGGCCTCTAAAACCAGATCTTTAGCAATCCCATAGCCACCTATGAGCTCAACAACGATGTCGATTTCAGGGTTATTAATGACAGCACGAGCATCACTGACGATCTGCGCACGATCTTGAACGATTTCTTTGGCGCGTTCTACATTGAGATCGGCAACGGTATTAATGCGAATACCACGACCAGCGCGACGGGTAATTTCATCCTGGTTGCGCTCTAAAACAGTAAATACGCCACCCCCAACGGTGCCAATACCTAATAGACCTACTTGAATCGGTTTCATGATGCCTTTGCTGCAGATGAAGAAGCCTTACGGCCATGCTTTTGACGATAACGCTCCAGAAAACGTGCAAGTCGGCTAATGGCCTCTTTCAACACATCTTCGTGAGGTAAGAACACTACGCGGAAGTGATCCGGCTTACTCCAGTTAAATCCGGAACCTTGTACCAACAATATTTTTTCCTCTTTTAAGAGATCGGCAACAAATTGCTGATCATCCTCAATGGGATACATTTCTGGATCTAACTTTGGAAATAAATACAAAGCAGATTTTGGCTTTACACAAGTCACCCCAGGAATATCTGTAATCAATTTCCAAGCAAGATCACGCTGCTTAGCTAAGCGACCACCTTCAGACACTAAGTCCTTAATACTTTGGTATCCACCAAGAGCAGTTTGAATAGCATATTGACCAGGTACGTTTGCGCACAAGCGCATCGAGGCCAACATATTGAGGCCTTCAATATAGTCTCGCACCATTTCTTTATCACCTGAAACCACCATCCAACCTGCGCGGTAGCCGCATGAGCGATAGTTCTTCGATAAGCCATTGAGGGTTATCGTAACGACATCGGTAGAAAGAGATGCTAAGGAGATGTGCTTCTCTTCGTCATACAACATTTTGTCGTATATCTCATCAGCAAACAAAATCAAATCATTTTCACGCGCAATTTGTGTCAGCTCAAGCAACACTTCTTTCGAGTAAATCGCCCCCGTCGGATTATTGGGATTAATCACCACAATCGCTTTTGTGCGAGGCGTAATTTTTTTGCGCAGATCGTTTAAGTCTGGAGCCCACTCTTTGGATTCATCACAAAGATAGTGAACCGGTGTGCCACCAGACAAACTGACTGCTGCAGTCCATAGCGGATAATCCGGCGCAGGAACCAATACCTCATCGCCGTCATTGAGTAGCGCATTCATTGACAGAACAATGAGTTCGGAAACGCCATTGCCGGTATAAACATCATCCAAAGTAACGCCTTGGATGCCTTTTTCTTGGCAATACTGCATGATGGCTTTACGCGCAGCAAAAATTCCTTTGGAATCGGAATATGCTGAGGCATTGCTGAGATTGCGGATCATGTCCAACTGAATTTCTTCTGGGGGATCAAATCCAAAAACACCTACATTCCCGATGTTTAATTTGATGATTTTATGACCCTCTTCCTCCATGCGCTGAGCAAGCTCGAGCACCGGCCCACGAATGTCATAACAGACGTTATCGAGTTTTTGGGACTTTAGGATCGGTTTCACAATAAATTAAAGGGTAAGTTCTTGAAATCTTGGAAAAAACAGCTAGCTATAATCCACATAATTATGACAGAGAGTCCACTTGAAGCTTCAATCTGACCCCCATTCTGGAGCCAACACGATCACCGGATATGGCGATGGCTATGTAGAGATCAATCAGATCCCTTATAGCCACGCAGTTCTGCTGAGTTCTGATGGCGCCATCTCTGAGTGGCCAATTGAGTCATTTGATAGTCTAGAAGCATCCCATTTCGCCCAAATGGTTGCTCTGAAGCCAGAATTAATCCTCATTGGTACCGGTAGCCGTCAGCGATTTCCTAAGCCAGAACTTTTAAAAGCACTGATTGAGGCCAAAATCGGCTTTGAAATCATGGACTCTCAAGCCGCCTGTCGCACCTACAACATCTTGGTAGGCGAAGGACGTCAAGTTCTATTGGCATTAATTGTGGAGTCCATTTAATGCAATTTGGGCAAATACGACAATCATCCGCTCTTCATCCAGGCAAAATTTTATTATTGGTCATTATTTATGGTCTCATTTGGTTTGGCACTCTGAACTACCGTCACCTGATTCCTTCTGATGAAGGTCGTTACGCCGAAATTGCAAGGGAGATGTTAGTTACCGGAGATTGGGTAACGCCACGCTATAACGGCTACAAGTACTTTGAAAAACCCCCCCTTCAAGCCTGGGCTACTGCAGCAACATTCCAAGTCTTTGGAATTGGTGATTGGCAAGCCAGACTTTGGACAGCGCTGACCGGTTTTCTCACGATTCTGGCAATCGGTTTTACGGGATCACGTCTCTACAACGCGAGAGCAGGATGGTTAGCGGCTGTGGTTCTCGCATCCAGTCCAATGTGGATTATTAGTGGCCATTTCAACTCCTTAGATATGGGCTTGTCAGCATTTCTAGTGGCAGCGCTCTGCAGCTTATTGTTGGCTCAACATTCCCAGAGCAAAATGGGTTGTCGAAATTGGATGTGGGTGTGTTGGATCTTCATGGCGCTCGCCACTTTATCTAAAGGATTGATTGGCGCCGCAATTCCAGCAATGGTATTCATTGCTTACTCGATCAGTGCTTGGGATTGGAAAATCTGGACACGCCTCCGTTTATTTAGTGGCACGATGATTTTCCTAGCGATCACTGCGCCCTGGTTTGTTTTGGTGGCGCTGCGCAACCCAGAGTTCTTAGAGTTTTTCTTTATTCACGAGCACCTCCAACGCTTTACACAAGACGCTCATAGCAGAACAGGGCCCATCTATTACTTTGTTCCACTCTTATTCATCGGCTTACTGCCTTGGGTGTTGCAAATTCCAGGATCAATACTGCAAGCCTGGAATGAACGCAGACGCGAGTTCTCGAGTGGCTGGCTATTGGTTTGCTGGTCTGTAATGATCTTCGCCTTCTTTAGCGTATCCCACTCTAAATTACCCGGCTACATCATCCCTATCTTCCCGGCATTAGCATTATTAATTGGTAAGCGTCTAGATCAACTTTTGGGTCATACGAACACCATGAGCTTCACATGGAAACTGCAGACACTTGGTTTTGCTATTCTTGGCGGCATTGGGTTTTTCTTCTTATCCGATATTGGTAAACAAGCGCGGCCTGATGAAATTGAAGCCTATGGGCAATACACCTATTGGGTAATCGCTGCACTAACAGCGCTAATTATCTTTAGCACTTATGCAGCATGGCAAAGCAAACGCAATGGTATCCAAAGCATAGTGAGTTTTGCTTGCGGCTTTTTTCTTTGCGCCATCATTGCTGGCACCGGTCATGAATCATTAGGACGTGCAGTTTCTGGTATCGATTTGGTGGAGCGAGTCAAGACGTCTATTCCAGAAAAAGTCAATTTCTATTCTGTTCGACTCTTAGACCACACCGTCCCCTTCTACTTAGGTAGAACCATGATCATGGTTGAATCTCCAGATGAGCTGGAGTTTGGCGTCAACCAAGAGCCAAAACTCTGGATGCCAACGCTGGATGCCTTCATTACTCGCTGGAATGAAGATCCAACAGCCTACGCCTTAATGGTTCCAGAGCAATACACTGCTTTACAAGGGCTAAACTTACCTATGCAGGAAGTAGATCGCGACTCCCGGAGAGTGATAGTGAAACATCCAGATGCGCCCAACGTGAAGCAGTAAGGCATTCAAGTAATATAAGACATCATGTCAAACAATCCTTCATCCATACCCGAATTTATCCCATTTACGCGTCCCAGCTTTAATCAAGAAACAATCGATGCAGTAAGCGAGGTATTGCGTTCGGGATGGGTGACTTCAGGCCCTAAGCTCGCTGAATTTGAGGCCACACTTAGTGATTACTTTGGTGGTCGCCCTGTACGTTGTTTTGCTAATGGCACAGCAACCATGAAGATTGCTTTGCAAGTAGCTGGTATTGGTGCTGGCGATGAAGTCATCACCACACCCATCTCATGGGTAGCAACCTCTAATGTGATTTTGGGAGTAGGTGCTAAGCCTGTGTTTGTCGATATTGATCCAGTGACACGCAATATAGATTTGAATAAAGTCGCAGCTGCAATTACACCAAAAACCCGCGCAATCATGCCCGTCTATCTTGCTGGCTTGCCAGTAGATATGGATCACCTTTACTCTTTGGCCAAGCAACACCATCTGCGCGTGATTGAAGATGCTGCCCAAGCTTTCGGCTCCCAATGGCAGGGCAAAAAAATCGGTAGCTTTGGGGATCTGGTGAGCTTTAGTTTTCAAGCCAATAAGAACCTCACTACGGTAGAGGGTGGCTGCCTGGTCTTAAATAATGATGATGAAGCGAAGCTTGCTGAGAAATTTCGTCTACAAGGACTCACTCGTCAGGGAATGGATGGGATGGACGTTGATGTACTCGGTGGCAAGGATAATTTGACAGACGTCAATGCAGTCATTGGTCTACAACAACTCAAACAATTACCCACCTATCAAACACGTCGGGCAGCCTTAGCGCGTCAATACTTTGATGTCATTCAAGCAGAACTAAACTCAGTCGGATTAGAAAATCTCCCATTAGAGTTACCGGTTGCAAATTTCACTGACAGCAATTGGCACATGTTCCAAGTCGTTCTGCCGCTTGAACAATTAAATACGGATCGCGCCCAAATCATGACTGAACTCAAAGAGCTCGGTATTGGCACAGGGGTGCATTACCCAGCAATTACGGGTTTCACACTCTATAAAGAGTTAGGCTATAAAGTCTCCGATACACCGATTGCAGAACGCATTGGTCGCTCTATTCTGACGCTCCCTCTATTTCCGGGAATGACAGATGAGGATATTGGCCGTATTGCCAAGGGATTGGCTGGAATTCTGAAAAAACACCGCAAAAACTAGAGATCTTGGGCTAAACCCCAAGAATCAGGCAAAATTGCCGCATGACTGCTAATTTAGTTGCTAACCCAAAGCTCAGCATTGTTATTCCTGTTTATAACGAGGAAGACGGCCTTCAGGCTCTTTTTGATCGCCTCTATCCAGCCTTAGATGCGCTAGCTACGAAACGCAATCTGCCTTATGAAATTGTTTTCGTCAACGACGGTAGCAAAGATCGCTCAGCTGGCATCCTTGCTAAACAAGTAGAGTTGCGCCCAGACGTGACTCGCGCCGTTTTATTCCTCAGCAATTTTGGTCAGCACATGGCTATCATGGCTGGCTTTGAATTTGCTCAAGGCGAATACATCATTACCCTCGATGCAGATTTACAAAACCCGCCAGAAGAAATCGATGCTCTCACTGAGCAACTTTTAAAAGGTCATGATTACGTTGGCACCATTCGTTCCGATCGCCGCGATAGCTTCTTCAGAAAACTGGCGTCTCGCGCAATGAATCGCTTGCGTGAAAATATTACCCGGATCACGATGACCGATCAAGGATGCATGTTGCGGGGATACAGTCGTCGCATTGTTGATTTAGTTCGCCAATGTGATGAAAGTAATACCTTTATTCCTGCTTTGGCATACACCTTTGCTGCGAATCCAACCGAAATTACGGTTAAACACGAAGAGCGCTTTGCAGGTGAATCCAAATACAGTCTCTATCAATTGATTCGCCTAAACTTTGACTTGGTAACTGGCTTTTCTGTAATGCCCCTCCAGATCTTCTCGATCCTGGGCATGCTGCTATCCCTTGCTGCTGGCAGCTTGTTCGTTTACTTGCTGGTACGGCGCTTTGTTCTAGGTGCCGAGGTTGAGGGTGTATTTACCCTCTTCGCGCTCACCTTCTTCCTCATTGGCGTCATGCTCTTTGGTCTTGGTCTGCTCGGTGAATACATCGGTCGTATATACCAACAGATCCGAAAACGTCCACGTTACGTAGTGCAAACTATCTTAGAGAAAAAATAATTGCACGCGGTCGTCTTCGCTTATCACGATGTGGGCGTCAATTGCTTAACAGCATTACTTAATGCTGGCATTCAGGTGGATCTAGTCGTCACACACCAGGACGATCCTCATGAAAATATTTGGTTCGGTAGTGTTGCCAAACTTTGCACTGAGAAAAATATTCCTTACATCACACCAAGTGCTGATGAGTTAGTGGGATTCATTCCGAAACTCCAATCTCTGGCGCCTGACTATATTTTTTCTTTTTACTATCGCCATATGATTCCTGCACAGATATTGGCTTGTGCCAAGATCGCCGCGTTAAACATGCACGGCTCCCTGTTGCCAAAGTACCGTGGACGGGCTCCTGTGAACTGGGCAATATTGCATGGCGAATCTGAAACCGGCGCCACTTTGCATGTCATGGAAGACAAACCTGATGCCGGCGATATTGTTGGGCAAGCAGCAGTCAGTATTGGGCCAGATGAAACCGCTACCGAGGTTTTTGGCAAGGTCAGCAAAGCCGCTGTAGAGGTAATCAATCAGGTTTTACCCAGTCTGATTGCAGGGCATCTCCCTCGCCAAACCAATGAACTCCAAAAGGGCAGCTATTTTGGCGGCAGAAAGCCTGCTGATGGCCAAATTCACTGGAACCAAACCGCTCTTCAAGTACATAACCTCGTCAGGGCTGTCGCGCCCCCGTATCCAGGTGCCTTTACAAACTATCAAGGCCAAACCATGTTGGTGGCTCACACTAGCTTAAAAGGGCCATTTCCTGTCCAGCTCGATCTTGGGGTTTATGGCATCCAAGTGGTTGATAATCAGGTATTCGGCATTTGTGGAGACGGCCAGGTAGTTGAAATCCTGGAATGGTATCCAATTAACAAATAAGTACTGTATTTAGCAATCCCAAATTAGATTAAAAACGAGGCAGTAAAGATGAAAAAAGTACTCATTCTTGGTGTGAACGGTTTTATTGGCCACCACCTTTCTAAGCGCATTCTTGAGACAACCGATTGGGATGTCTATGGTATGGACATGCAAAATGATCGCCTCGGTGATCTAGTAAATCATCCACGGATGCACTTCTTTGAAGGTGATATCACCATCAATAAGGAATGGGTTGAATACCACATCCGTAAATGCGATGTTATCTTGCCTTTGGTGGCGATTGCGACACCGGCAACTTATGTGCAACAGCCATTGAAAGTGTTTGAGCTCGACTTTGAAGCTAATCTGCCCATCGTTCGCTCTGCCGTTAAATACAAAAAGCATTTGGTTTTCCCATCGACATCCGAAGTGTATGGAATGTGTGAAGATGGTGAATTCGATCCCGCTAAATCCAATATGGTTTACGGCCCTATCAATAAGCCACGTTGGATTTACGCCTGTTCTAAACAATTAATGGATCGCGTGATCTGGGGCTATGGCATGGAAGGTTTGCGTTTTACCCTCTTCCGTCCATTTAACTGGATTGGTCCTGGATTAGATAGTATCTATACACCCAAAGAAGGTTCATCACGGGTCGTCACCCAATTCCTGGGGCACATCGTGCGCGGCGAGCCTATTAACTTAGTTGACGGTGGCGCTCAAAAACGGGCCTTCACTTACATTGATGATGGTATCGATGCCTTAATGCACATCATCGACAACAAAGATGGCATTGCTAATGGCAAGATCTATAACATTGGTAATCCTAAAAACAATCACTCTGTTCGTGACTTAGCCAATCAGATGTTAGAGATTGCGCGGAGTATCCCGGAGTACGCAAAGACCGCCAACGAAGTCAAGATTGTCGAAACTACTTCAGGTGCGTATTACGGCGAAGGCTATCAAGATGTTCAAAATCGTGTACCTGCAATTGACAACACGATGAGTGAGTTGGGCTGGAAACCAACGACGACGATGTCTGACGCCCTAAAAAATATCTTTGAAGCCTATCGTCTGGATGTAGATAAGGCGCGTCACTTAGTCGACAAAGAATAAGTACCGAGGTTCATGGCAAAGATTGCTCTCAAGGTTGATGTTGATACCTTACGCGGCACTAAAGAAGGTGTACCGAATTTAGCTCGCACCCTCGCGCGCTTTGGCCTCAAAGCCACCTTCTTATTTAGCCTTGGACCTGACCATACTGGTTGGGCTTTAAAACGAGTCTTTCGTCCCGGCTTTCTGAAAAAAGTCAGTCGCACTTCTGTTGTAGAACACTACGGCATCAAGACACTACTCTACGGCGTTCTACTTCCGGGTCCAGACATTGGTAAAAAAGCAGCGGCTGAAATGCGTGCAATCGACCAAGCAGGTCATGAGACTGGGATTCATACTTGGGATCATGTCGCATGGCAAGATGCAGTTCGCAATCAAGATGCGACATGGACAAAAGCTATGATGCAAAAAAGCTGGGATCGCTTTATAGCTATTTTTGGGCACAAGCCAGTTACCTATGGCGCTGCTGGTTGGCAAATGAATGAAGCTGCATTTGAGCAGCTTGATCAATGGGGGATTCAATATTCTTCCGATGGTAGATCCGAGCCTAATCTCATGCCATACCGTATTGCATTGCCTTCTGGTAAAGCGAAGCATGTTCAGTACCCTACTACCCTACCAACCTTTGATGAACTCATCGGTATTGATGGGGCTGATGAATTTGGGGCAGTGAAAAAACTCCTAGAAATTACCCAAAGCAATCCGAATGATCAAGTTTTTACATTACATGCTGAACTTGAGGGGCAAAAGCTCCTGCCAGCATTTGAACAGCTATTGGCGGGATGGTTAAATCAGGGTCACGACCTAATCACTATGGGCGAGCTACACAAATCCTGGGAAGTCACCAAGCAACTCGATAAAATAGCTGTATCACCACTGACTTGGGGCGAAATCCCCAATCGCAGCGGCGAGCTGATTATTCAGAATAATTAAAACCTAGAGACAAAAAACTTAAGAAAGATCATCATGACAGTAGCTATCGGCCAATCTATGCCTCAGTGCGCTATTCCGGCAACTTCAGGTCTAACATTTTCTCCAGCCTCGGCCAAAGGAAAAAAATTGGTGCTCTACTTTTACCCAAAAGATATGACTCCGGGTTGCACCGCTGAGTCTAGTGAATTTCGCGACAACATCGAAGCCTTCTCAAAAGCCAATACTTTGGTGGTAGGGGTTTCCCGAGATAGCCTAAAGTCCCATGACAACTTCCGTAGCAAATTGGAGCTGCCGTTTGAGTTGGTTGCTGATACTGAGGAGAAGCTCTGCCAAATCTTCGGCGTCATGAAAATGAAGAATATGTATGGCAAGCAAGTCCGTGGGGTTGAACGTAGTACCTTCCTTTTTGATTCCAATGGCAAGCTAGTTCAAGAGTGGCGCGGTCTTAAAGTGCCGGGCCATGTGACAGAGGTATTACAGGCAGCCCAAGCTACTAAATAATTTTTACAACAATTTGTTCTGAGGTGCTTGCAAAGCCCCAAATTTGGGGTAAAGTGAAGCCATATGCACCGTAAACGACGGGAAAGTCTGACAATCCGTTTAAACCATCAACCTGAATATTTCAGAACAGGTTTGGAGAGCAACCCCCGCCGTTTTTTAGATCTCACTGCTACCCGTTTCGCAATAAACCGTCAACGCACTCCGCTTGGCGGTTTTTTCTTTTAGGAGAGTCTGTATGCCTTTACCCCCCATCCCAACTCAAATTGCTGATCAAGTAAAACTAAATCACAAGGACACCCCCGATTTAAAGAAACGTCCCGCAACAGCAAAGCCAGTAGTGATGGAGACCTCCGATTGGGCTAATGATGTAGAAGAAGATCTTTCTGCAGCGGAAGTTGCCCTAGAAAAAATTAAGGCAGATCGCCATCCTGAGCGTAACGACATTAAAGCAGTTGCGCCAGCAAAACCAAAACGCGTAATTCGTACTGGGCCACCAAGCTTATTCGTTTTAGATACAAACGTATTAATGCATGACCCTAGTTCATTATTCCGCTTCTCCGAGCACGATCTTTATTTGCCAATGACCACTCTCGAAGAGTTGGACAATCATAAAAAAGGAATGACTGAGGTTGCTAGAAACGCCCGCACCGTCAGTAGATCCCTTGATCAACTCATCGGTGGTACTAGCGGCACACTGGATGAGGGTATCCCTCTCAATAAGTTAGGCAACCAAGATGTATCCGGTCGCCTTTTCTTCCAAACCAAACTCGCTACCCAACCATTACCTGAAGGCTTGCCAGAAGGTAAAGGGGATAACCTCATTTTGGCAGTCGTTAGTGAGTTACAAAAGACTCGCAAAGGCCAAGAGGTTGTATTGGTATCAAAAGATATCAATATGCGCATCAAAGCACGGGCGCTTGGCTTACCCGCAGAAGATTATTTCAACGACCAGGTGTTAGAAGATCGTGACCTGATGTACTCAGGTGTGATGTCTTTATCTCAAGATTTCTGGCCAAAGCACGGCAAAGATATGGAAAGCTGGGCTGACTCTAAGTCTGGCACGATGTTCTACAGAGTGACTGGCCCTGCCGTACCAAGTATGCTGGTCAATCAGTTTGTTTATCAAGAAAATCCGGACGGCTCGACACCTTTCTATGCCCATGTACGAGAAATCAACGGCAAGACAGCACTATTACAAACATTGCGTGATTTCTCTCACCAGAAAAACAATGTCTGGAGTGTGACAGCGCGCAATCGTGAGCAAAACTTTGCCATGAACTTGCTGATGAACCCAGATATCGACTTTGTAACTCTGCTAGGTCAAGCTGGTACCGGAAAAACTTTGCTGGCTTTGGCTGCTGGACTAGAGCAGGTCTTAGATAGCAAGCGCTATAACGAGATAATCATCACCCGCGCCACTGTTCCGGTAGGTGAAGATATTGGCTTCCTACCAGGCACAGAGGAAGAGAAAATGCAGCCATGGATGGGTGCATTTGATGACAATCTCGAAGTACTTCAACGTAATGACGATAGCGCTGGTGAGTGGGGTCGGGCAGCTACCCAAGAACTCATTCGCTCACGCATTAAAGTCAAGAGCATGAACTTTATGCGTGGCAGAACTTTTGTGAGTAAGTTCGTCATTATTGATGAGGCTCAAAACTTAACGCCTAAGCAAATGAAAACCCTAGTCACTCGTGCGGGCCCAGGTACTAAGATTGTCTGTCTGGGCAATATTGCACAGATTGATACCCCTTATTTAACTGAGGGTTCATCTGGTCTAACCTACGTGGTTGACCGCTTTAAAGGTTGGCGTCATGGTGGTCATATCACCCTTGCACGCGGTGAGCGTTCACGTCTTGCGGACCATGCTGCTGACGCACTTTAAACAACACTCCACATGCCGCACTCGGATTGGGTGCGGCATTTTTATTTGCACGATGCTGTTGCTGTCGGGATGCAGTACCTTTGGCAGCAAGTCTAGCGCCTCAAAAGTTTCTCAATTCAAGCAAGATACTAGTGTAGGTACTGAAGATATTTCCATTGCAGCAGTTGGATTGGTGGATGTGCCTTATCGCTATGGTGGCAACACCCCTAAAGGTGGATTTGACTGCAGTGGACTTATTGTCTATGTCTATAACAAAGCTGCTGGCATTAAACTGCCACGTACCCTGCAACTCATGAGCGCCAAAGGCAGAAGTGTTGAAGACCAACCCCCTGCTCCAGGAGATTTAGTCTTCTTCAATACCACTGGAGAAAAATACTCTCACGCAGGAATCTATGTAGGACAAGGTAGGTTTGTGCATGCCCCCAGCGCAGGTGGAACAGTGCGACTTGACTACATCACGACACCCTATTGGGCAGCCAAATTTACTGAAGCGCGGCGTTTCACGCCTCAGTAATACCAATTTCTGAAGCTAGTGCTTGAAAAAGATTGATTTATCATTCCATTTCAAGGTACTGTATATCTAGAGCAGTTTCTCTAACCACCCAGGAGATCCAATATGAAGAAAATCATCATCGCTTTAAGTATTGCATTGAGTTTTGCGCTTCCTACTTATGCCTTTGCAGATCAGGCCGCTTGCGAAGCGAAAGCCGTAAGTAAAGAGGGTAAGCCTCTCTATGGTGCTGCTAAAGATGCATCAATCAAAAAATGTATGGGTGGAGCAAAGCCCAATGAATGCGAAGCAAAAGCCGTAAGTAAAGAGGGTAAGCCTCTCTATGGTGCTGCTAAAGATGCATCAATCAAAAAATGTATGGGTGGTTAATCCATTTTTTAATTTACTTACATTAAAAAAGCCTCGCAATGCGGGGCTTTTTATTTATTGATGCTTCCTTTTTATTGCCTTGTCTATTTTTAGAACGGCTCATAGCCACCAGAAGAATATCCAATAGAGCCCATCGCCAAGTTATCGAACTTGGTATACGGACCTTGCCAACTTAAGCGTACTGTTCCGATTGGGCCGTTACGCTGCTTACCGATAATGATCTCGGCCATACCTTTATCTGTAGTGGTGTCTGGGTGATACACCTCATCACGATAAATAAACATAATGACGTCCGCATCTTGCTCGATAGCGCCTGACTCACGTAAGTCTGACATGATGGGGCGCTTATTCGGGCGTTGTTCTAGACCACGATTTAATTGGGAGAGCGCTACTACTGGGCACTGCAATTCTTTTGCGAGCGACTTCAATGAGCGGGAAATTTCAGAAATCTCTGTTGCCCGGTTTTCTTGACCAGAGCCACTCATGAGCTGCAAGTAGTCAATTACTACTAAACCTAAGGTGCCCCCAAAATTTCTGGCAATTCGCCGTGCTCTGGCGCGCAACTCCAGACTGGATAATGCACCAGTCTCATCAATCAAAATTTGGGTGTTGCTTAAACGGGCAATGGCATCCGTCACACGTGGCCATTCGTCATCCTGCAGCTTACCAGTACGCATACGACTTTGATCAACGCGCCCTACTGAACCGAGTAAGCGCGATGCTAGTTGTTCACCAGACATCTCCATTGAGAAAATCACTACTGGCAACCCTTCAGAAAGCGCAACGTTCTCTGCAATATTGAGTGCCAAGGCAGTGTTATGCGTAACTACATAGTCATTGGTTATGTAGGTTCTTTGAGGATGGCTAACTGAAATACATTGCGCCTCAAATACCCTGGACGGCTCAATGCTCTGAAATGAAAGCCTGCGCTGTCGATCCCAGCTAGCCCTTAATCTTTCTTTCTTTTCAGGCAAGGTAAAAGCCTGGAAGGCTGGACCAAAACTCATATTTAAAACATAAGATAAGCGACCCCGCTTTTTTTCACCCTTGTAGGTATAGCTAGTCTGCTTATGCGCTATTGAACAAAAGCCCCCCAAAGATCTAGCTAAAGAAGCAACATCTTCAGATAATTGCTTACTGACAGTGCAATAGCGAATGGAACCCCATTTCTCAATCCAGCCATCTGTATCCATCAGGCCTTGGAACAATGCGAGACGAGAATTCTTATTAGCCTCAAGATAAGTCGCGGGAATATATTTATCAAAACTTCTGCAACCCAGGACACCTATATCTTGCAGCGCAGACCTAAAATAATTCTCTGGAACTGCTTGACGCTCTCCATTTACAGCGATTCTGGCTTTGGAGACTAATCTCCAGTCGTACGCATTTGCATGAACCAGCTCCATCTCATAGTTCGCAAGCAAATTCATACGCTCTACAAGCTCAGGTGACTTAGTTGAAAACATCACTGAGCCATGGGATAACGCTAGAGTACCATCACCTAGCAATGCTCCTAAAACCCACGGATGAATCGGCAATTCATGCGAGTGACCAAAATCACCTGAGACAGGGTCTATCCATAATCTATTCTTATACCGAACACACTGCAGCATTTCCATTAAGCGAACAGTATTGATGACGCGTGGCTCAGACCAATCTCGATACATCACACGCCATAGGTGCTCATCGCAACACTCAGCGTGACGACCATCAGAAAAAGTAACTTTGTATATCTGCTTAATGCCTTGCGGGTAAATGCCGGTCACCATCGAGTGCTGGCCATCCACAGAAGCAAGACGATCGCCAAAACGCAAATCGCCCATCAACTTCCAACCATCCACCGTTTTCACTTTTGCATCTAGTGGTTGCGCCTTACCCATGGAAGGTCTTCCAGCCACAATCACCAAGTCGCCTTTTTGCAGACCACTAGTTTGTTTATCTAAATCAATGAAACCTGTAGCAATGCCGGTGATATCACTGCCACCTTGACGGTTATAGAGCTCATCAATTCGGGCGACGACGGAGCGCAGTAGCGGTTCGATCTCCAGATAGTCTGCTTTGCGACTACCTTCTTCACCGATTTGCAAAATGCGGGACTCCGCTTCATCCAACAGCGTTCTGACAGAACGACCTTCTGGAACAAAAGCAGAGTTAACAATATTGTCTGAAACTTCTATCAAGCGACGCAGAATACTGCGGTCACGAACGATGTCGGCATAGCCTTTAATGTTCGCAGCACTCGGTGTGTTTTGCGCTAAAGAATTGAGGTAGTCCACACTTACTAAATCGCCACCTTGCTCAGATTTAACTGCATCATGAACAGTAATCACGTCAGCGGGATGATTGTCGCCGACTAAACGTTGAATGACCTTATAGATCAATGCATGTTCAGGGCGATAGAAATCTTTATCGGTTAAGACGCCACCTAAACGATCCCAGGCAGTGTTATCAATCAATAGACCGCCGAGCAAAGATTGCTCGGCTTCTACAGAATGCGGTGGAACTTTTAAAGCCTGCACGACTGCATCCCCAGAACCCATCATGCCGGGATTCAGCGTAACGGAACGTGAACGGGATTCAGCCATGAGGCTAGCGAAGTTCCTAGAACCTAAGTTTTAAGACTTAAGCTTGCTCACCAACTACACGAATAGTGATATCCGCAACTACGTCGGTATGAACAGCAACCGCAACAGGATGATCACCAACCATTTTTAATGGGCCAGTAGGCATACGAACAGAAGACTTCTCGATCGTAAATCCTTTAGCTTTCAAGGCATCAGCGATGTCGTGGTTGGTTACAGAACCAAACAAACGACCGTCAACACCCGCTTTTTGACCGATTTCGAGAATCAAGTCTTTGAGCTTTGCGCCAACCGCTTCAGCAGCAGCCAATTTCTCAGCAGCCAATTTTTCCAACTCAGCACGACGCGTTGCGAAATCAGCAATTGCTGCTTCAGTCGCACGACGCGCTTTACGTTGTGGGATTAGGAAATTACGAGCGAAACCGTCTTTAACGCGTACTACGTCGCCGAGGTTGCCCAAGTTTGTTACTTTTTCTAAAAGAATGATTTGCATTGAGGGCTCCCAATTATTTCTTATGTTGATCGGAGAATGGCAATAAAGCCAAGTAACGAGCACGCTTGATAGCAGTGTCTAACTGACGCTGATATTTTGCTTTTGTGCCTGTCAAACGAGCAGGAGTAATCTTGGCATTCTCGCCAATGAAGTCCTTCAATGTATCTACATCTTTGTAGTCGATTTGCTCAACGCCACCAACTGTGAAACGGCAATAACGCTTACGCTTGAACAATGGGTTCTGAGCTGGTTTCTTTTTGAAATCGGGTTTCTTTCCAAACGCCATGATGATTTCCTCTTTAATTTTTCAATTGAATATGGTTAATATGGAAAACAAGTCTTTGATTACGTAGAGTCTTCGGTGCTAAGAATCCTTCAAATACCGCCTCAGTTCCTAAATCCATTTGCTCCAGATCCTTTTGTATCGGACCGATTGCAATGGCTTCAACGCTCATCTGAATTTTCCTTGCCACTCCTACCTCGTTTGCTTGACCGCTATGTTCTAGCTGACAGTGCATCACCGGTATTCCTGCTGGTGTAAATCGAATTGCGTCTTTAGATACCAAGATTGCAGTGAGGGTGAAATGATTCAACGCCGCTCCGCTACTCTGATACGTTTTCTAGTCTGTGTCTTCCTCTTCAAATTTATAACTTAGGCTGCCGCTACAGGAGCGTCGGCTTGAGCTGATTTGCGTGCTTCTTCACGTTGCACTTCTTTCATCATGATAGAAGGCTCTACTTCAGCTTTCTTAGTCTTGATGATGAGGTGACGCAAAACAGCATCGTTAAATTTGAACGCATGCTCGAGCTCTTCCAGGGTTTTCTGGTCGCACTCAATGTTCATGCAAACGTAGTGGGCTTTAGCAAGTTTGTCGATCATGTAAGCCATCTGACGACGACCCCAATCTTCAATACGATGAATTTTGCCGCCAGCAGCTGCTAATGTAGCTTTGTAGCGGTCGATCATCGCGGGCACTTGCTCGCTTTGGTCCGGATGGACGATAAAGACGATTTCATAATGACGCATCTAACACTCCTTAAGGATGAAGTCACCTGGGCGTCTTGCTAACTTCCGATGGTTATAAAGTTAGCGCCAGTGTGACAAGGTAGTAACAAATTGTAGGTATTTCATACAACACTTTTAAATCCGCTTTGCAGCGCTCACCTGAACTCAGGCAAGACCGTTATTCTAGCAAAAAAATCCTGCCAAGTCAGGGATTTATCTGCTTTTGCAGCATTTAATGCGAGCTGCAGAGCAATCCGTGCCCTAGGGGAAGAAAGGGTGCCTGATGACACACAATGAAGGCCATCATCCATGGCATCGCCCTGAACTACTCCAGCACCAGTTCGGGATGCCCTCACCACAGCAACACCTTTCACTTCGGCCTGCTGCAAAGATGCTAACCAGGCCTTGTGAACCCCGCCAAAGCCAGTGCCTGCAAGAATCAAGCCCTCAACCCCTAAATCCAGCAGGCTTTCTAGGGCCTGGGCTCTTGCTCCTGCATGGCTAGTCAAAATCTCCACCCAAGGCCATTGTTGTTTAGGAATGGGCATATCCTCGCCGGAAGCAGCTTCTACCGCTTTTAATCGAGACAGCCAAGAGGGGTTGATTAACCCCAGAGGGCTGCAAGGTGCATCCATTAGAGGGGCATTGAATGCTGAGGTATGGCGCTTAGATAAATCTCGAGCTAAACAAACTCTGCCGGCAAATACCGCAAAAACCCCGCCAGGACAGTTCTCGGGGGGGCTAGAAACCCACTTTAGGGCATCTAACAGGTTTAAGGGGCCATCGGCTTGTGGTGCATTAGCGGGAAGCATAGCGCCCGTCAAAACTACTCTTTTGCCTAATTTTTCAGCAAGCTTGCCGCAGATGGCGCTTAAGAAAAATCCCGTCTCCTCAACCGTGTCAGTGCCATGGGTGATCACGATCCCCTGAACGTCTGGATTATTAAGCGAGTCCCTAACAGTATTGCCCAAGAGGGTTAGCAGTTCTTCACTTAGGTCGCGGCTATCGATATTGGCTAACTGCTGAGAAACCAGTTTTAAATCCCCAGGAATAGCTTCTTCGACCTTCTTTAAGAGTGTCTCTACCTCCAACTCGCCCGCCTTGTAATTGCTTGGGCTGAGGTCTGGATTTGCAGCCAATCCTGCAATAGTGCCACCCAGTCCGATAACTAAGATATAGGGAGATTGTTCGAGCGGATTTCGGTTTGTACTCATCATTCCATTATCGTCCTGCCTAAACCTCTTGAAATATCAAATAGTGCTGTATACAATCCCAGTATGGACATAAATACAGTCGATTTTCCCGAGGAGCTGACTGCCCTCCCCAAGCTCACTTCCCGCCAGAATGAGATCTTGGATCTGATCACCAAGGCCATCGATGAGAGTGGCTCACCGCCCACTCGCGCAGAGATTGCCACTCAACTGGGTTTTGCATCTGCCAATGCGGCTGAAGAACATTTACGCGCACTTGCAAAAAAAGGATACATCGAATTAACGCCGGGAACATCTCGCGGCATTCGTATTCCACAAAGATTTAATCAAACTCATAACACCAATAAATATCGCCAGATGTCTTTACCATCTGGTGCGCTACAACAATTGACGCTACCTTTAATTGGGCGTGTAGCTGCTGGTTCACCAATCATGGCTGTAGAACATATTGAAAAGCACGTGCCAATCGATCCAAGCCTGTTTAGTAAAGGTGCTGATTACTTATTAAAAGTAAAAGGTATGAGTATGCGCGATGCTGGAATTTTGGATGGTGACTACTTAGCAGTGAGAAAAACAACTGAAGTACGCAACGGAGATATCGTGGTTGCACGCCTGGATGATGAAGTTACAGTGAAGCGCTGGCTGCAAAAGAAAACAACGAACGGCATGGTGATTGAATTACAAGCCGAGAATCCTGACTTCAAAAATATTATTGTGGATGATCGTCAACCGAATTTTGCTATTGAAGGCCAGGCCGTTGGCCTCATTAGGGCTGAAGGCTTATAAAACCGATGCTCTAAAGCAAAAGGCCTCCATTGGAGGCCTTTTGCTTTATATAACTTACTTTATTTCTTGCTTGGCGCCACGACGTTTGCATTCTTTGGTGATGATGTAATCGTAATGACAGTTTTAGGACCGGATAAAGAACCTTCATTTAATTCAACAGTAGCTGTTCGGTCTCCTTTGGTGAAAACCAAAATACTGGTCTTCGATTTAACTGCACTAATTGTTGTCCAGCCCACTCTTGGATATTCAGATTGGAAGAACGCATAAATATCCGTCGGTGTTTGTACACCCGACAACACTACGCGACCAACCCAGTTATCACCCCGTCCAATAATTAAAGAATCTGATCCAATAATTTTGGCAGCAGCAGGCAATGGCATATCACCTAAGAGCTGAGCTTGAATCTCCTGCACTTCATTTGGAGTTCCCGTTGGTGAATCTCCAGAGCTGGCACAACCAGCCAACAGTAAGGCAAGAGATGCTGCACAAGCAGCGACTTTGGATGCGGAGAAAAAATTCATCAGGTCTTTACCAAGCGGTTGAATGAAACCATTTTAGGGTATGCGCCTAAATCGTCAAGATAAATCACTGGAGGCGCGTGAGGGAATCGAACCCCCGTACGAAGCTTTGCAGGCTCCTGCCTAACCACTCGGCCAACGCGCCAGATACCCCAATCAAAAATGGGAAGCTTTTAAGGGCTTCCCATCGAACTTGGAGCGGGAAAGGAGGTTCGAACTCCCGACCTATACCTTGGCAAGGTATCGCTCTACCAGCTGAGCTATTCCCGCATAACAGGGCGACAGTTTAACAAACAATCCTTAAGAAAGCATTTTTCTGCAAGAAAACCAAATTCTAGGTTACCGGAATCACCCAAAGATGTATATGTGGCTGGGGTTTATAGGTCTTAATCGATTTTGCCAGCCAATTGTGGCAAAGCCTTTTTCATGTAATAAAACATCGACCAAAGCGTTAAGATGCAAGCAATCCAAATTAGCCAAGTGCCCACTCGGGCGCAATCTAACCAGCCAAATAAAGTGTCATTGAGCAATAAAAAAGGAATGGCGACAAGTTGCGCAGTGGTTTTTAACTTGCCAACCATATGAACGGCAACACTTTTACCGGAACCCAATAAAGCCATCCATTCACGTAAGGCAGAGATGGTGATCTCGCGACCAATAATAATGAGGGCTACCCATACCTGGACACGATCCATATTCAGTAATACCAATAGTGCAGCTGCCACAATCAACTTATCCGCAACCGGATCTAAGAATTGACCAAAGGCTGATTCTTGCTGCATGCGGCGCGCTAAAAATCCATCCAACCAATCCGTAAGTGCTGCAAAAACGAAGATGATGGTTGCAAAAAGATTTTTCTCAAACGGCGTGAGCCACGAATTTGGCAGATAAAAAATCGCCACCAGCAAGGGTATAGCCGCAACACGTAACCAGGTTAGGGCGATAGGGAGATTGAATGGCATTGGATAAGCATAAACCAAGTGAGGGCTGGCTTGCTTAGTGAAGCTGACGATAAATCTGCTCCGCCAGGGTTAAAGACACCCCTTCTACGCTAGCAATCTCCTCAATACTGGCATTGGCAACCCCTTTTAGACCGCCAAAACGCGCCAATAATTTTTGACGTCGCTTGGCGCCGATCCCCTCTATTTCTTCTAAGCGCGAGACTGTTCTTGCCTTTGCTCTCTTAGCGCGCATACCAGTAATTGCGAAACGATGTGCTTCATCCCGAATCTGAGCAACCAATAAAAGTGCGGCACTATCAATTCCCAATTCCAAAGCGGGGCGGCCATCAGCAAAGATCAACGTCTCCAAACCTACCTTACGCCCCTCACCTTTTGCAACCCCCACAATCAAACTCACATCCATACCGAATTCCGTCAGGACTTGCCTTGCTATTTCAACCTGCCCTTTACCACCATCAATCAGAATCACCTGAGGAATTTTGTCAACGGGTAGTTCCTGGAAGTTGGTGTAGCGTCTTTGTAAGACCTGACGCATGGCAGCGTAGTCATCCCCTGGAGTGATGTCGTTAATGTTGAAACGTCGGTACTCGCTAGACTGCATGGCATTCTTGGCATACACCACACAAGATGCTTGCGTAGCCTCACCAGAGGTATGACTAATATCAAAACATTCAATCCGTAGTTGCTCGAGACTTTCTAAATCTAGAGCAAGAATATCTGCCAGCGCCCTTGCTCTCGCTAGCTGCCCCCCAGTCTCTACTAGGCGTTTTGTCAGTGCAATCTTTGCATTACCTTCAGCCATTGCAAGCCAATGGCGTCTCTGCCCTTGAGGCTGAAAAAGGAAAGTAATTTTTCTACCGGCCTGCGTGTTCATCAAGTCATGTAAATCTTCCGGCGGGGTTTCGCTCAGAGCAGAAAGATCATCACCCACTGACTGAAGCGCGTAATTCAAGACGATCACTGGGGGGATTAAATTAGAACTTACTTCAGTATTGCCAGTAAGGTCTTCTAAATAATGCTGAGCAATAAAGGCTTCTAAAATTTCTGCAGGCGATGGTAGCTCGCCAGATGCTGTGCGTAAGCCCTTTGGGAAATACGCTCGGTCGCCTAAATGACGGCCGCCTCGCACCATCGCTAAGTTCACACAAACCATTCCTTCCATTAAGGCAACAGCAATCACATCTACATCGCCTTCACCCTCTGCCACTGTATCCATCGACTGCTGCTGTAAAACACTAGAGAGATCGGCGATCCGATCGCGTAATACCGCCGCCATCTCAAATTCCATCGCCTCGCTGTGGACATGCATTTCTTTTTCTAATTCAGATAACACTCGGCTGTGATCGCCCTCTAAAAAACGCGTTGCTTGAGCAACATCTTGTCCGTACTGCTCAACGCTTAGGCGGCCTACGCATGGCGCACTACAGCGATGGATTTGATGGAGAAGACAGGGGCGGCTCCGATTTTTAAATACGGAATCCTCGCAGGTCCGCAAACGGAAAACTTTTTGCAAAATCTGAACACTATTACGGACTGCCCAAGAATTTGGAAATGGTCCAAAGTAATGATTGCGTTTGTCCACCTTGCCACGATAGGAAGCCAAGCGGGGAAATTGGTGGCCCGTCAACATCACATAAGGATAGGATTTATCATCTCGAAAAAGAATATTGAACGGCGGAGCCAATTCTTTAATGAGATTGTTCTCTAGAATGAGTGCTTCGGTTTCAGTCCGTGTTACTGTTGTTTCGTAGCGGGCAATTTTGCCCACCATCAGTGCTATGCGCGGTGAGAGTTGTTTGCTCTGAAAATAACTTGAAACCCGTTTTTTGAGATTACGAGCTTTGCCGACATACAGAATCTGCCCCGCCTCATCAAAGAAGCGATATACCCCCGGCAAACCGGGTAACCGTTTAACGTCCTGCTGAAGGTTTTTAAAAAGCGAATTGCTCATGCGTTGGGATATTTTCTGCCGAATCGTCGATAACTATGGTGATGCTGGAGTTTGCTGGCGCCTAGCCCGAAGCTTATCAAGTCTTCATGGCCAAACTGTCCGCATTTTTTGCGATGACCTGCCAACCCTTAATTTACTCGCTTCTGGTACTGATGAGGCGGTTAAGCACCAAATTGATATACAAGCTTGGGAAGCAAGTTACAGCAATGCACGTCATCCCGTCACCGCTCCTGATGTTGTGATTGAAGCCTTCGGCTGTGATCTACCTGAGCGCTATCTTGCTGGACTGTTTATCGCTCCTATTAAGCCCATCATTATTAACCTAGAGTATCTCAGCGCTGAGCCATGGGTGGCGGAGTTTCATGCAAAAGCTTCACCCCAGTCTCATGGCATTGCAAAGTATTTTTTCTTCCCAGGCTTTCGCGATGATGTTGGAGGATTATTACTTGACCCCATTCCGCCCGAGGGTCATCTCGTTGCAAAGTTCATCCCCGAGGATCTAAAGTCTGCTTGGTCGAAACTACGCCCCAATGCCAAACGAATCAGTATTTTTTGCTATCCCGGAATCCCATTGCGTCCATGGCTTGAAGATTTAGGCAAGCTTGGTGAAAACGTCGATGTCTTACTAGCACATGGTCATTCTGAATTACTGAATGTCTATGACGAGCAAGCCGTTCAATTACCCGCCACCCTGCAATTATTGCCGATGCCATTTGTATCGCAAGATGACTATGACTGGGTTCTATCGCAATGCGACTTCAATATTGTTCGCGGCGAAGATTCTTTCATCCGCGCTCAGTTAGCTGGTAAACCATTTATTTGGCATATCTACCCACAAGAAGATCGTGCGCATGAAGTGAAATTGGCGGCCTTTTTAGACTTGTATCTGGAAAGTGCTAGCCAAGACCTGAGATTATCAGCCATTGCAGCCATGACCTGGGCAATGCCCAGTGAGTGGATTCACTCACTAGATGCCTGGAATGCACATGCCAAAGCCTGGCGCGCCCATTTACTGGAAAAACAAGCAGATGGTGGCTTGGCTGCACGCCTACTGCGCTTTATAGCCTAAGCCCAACAGTATTGGCTTACGGGCGGTTACAATCTTGTTTTTGATTAAAACCGCAGAAAATTAGCTCTGTACCCAGGAATAGCAAGATGAAAACAGCACAAGAACTCCGCGTTGGTAACGTAGTAATGATCGGCACTGATGCCATGGTCGTTTTAAAAGCGGAATATAGCCGCTCAGGTCGCAACTCTTCAGTTGTGAAAATGAAATTCAAAAACTTGTTAACTGGTGCACCTAACGAAGGTGTTTGCAAAGCGGATGACAAGTTTGACGTTGTGATTCTCGACAAAAAAGATTGCACCTACTCTTATTTCGCAGATCCAATGTATGTCTTTATGGATGGAGATTACAACCAATATGAAGTTGAAGCTGAGTTCATGGGCGATGCATTAAATTACCTCGAAGAAAGCATGCCATGTGAAGTGGTGTTCTACGAAGGTAAAGCACTTTCTGTAGCAATGCCTAACTCTCTCGTTCGTGAAATTATTTACACAGAACCTGCTGTAAAAGGCGACACCAGCTCAGGCAAAGTACTGAAAAACGCAAAATTGGCAACTGGTTATGAATTACAAGTTCCATTGTTCTGCAACACAGGGGACAAAATTGAAATTGATACCCGTACAGGCGAATACCGCAGTCGCGCCAACTAATAGCAATAGCGCACAAGCTTAAGCCCGGCATGCCGGGCTTTTTTATTTCTAAATTTCAGTCATAATATTCAGACCATGAATAATGACATCTCCCCAGAAATCAGACTCCTAGAAGTCGACGATATCCCGCAACTCATTCACTGTGTTAGACGCTGCTATGGCGATAGCTATCCCTTTCATGAGATGTATGACCCGGAAGCACTAAAAAAGCTCGTGGATGAAAAACTCATGCATTCGGTTGTTGCGGAGCATCCCGACGGACACATCATTGGTCATTGCGCACTCACTTTTGATAGCCTCCACAATACCGCCCCAGAAGCCGGCAAGATGATTGTTGACCCTGATTTTCGCGGTCACCATATTGCCGAAAACATGGCTAAGAAACGCATTGAAATTGCCAAAGAATTAGATTTGGTAGGCTTTTGGACTGACTGTGTAACTAACCATCCTTACAGCCAACATGAAATGATTGCATTTGGTGCGCAAGAAACTGGCATGCTCTTAGGTGCCTCACCCTTTCGACAAATGGCAGGCTTGGATAACTTTACTGATACTCGCATGTCATTCTTATCCTGCTATGTTTCTCTCAAAGAAAAAGTACACACCATTTATGTGCCGAATAATCACTTTGACTTTGCAAAAGACTTGGCTCAAAAAATTAATGTTACTAGAAGCGTTTTAGAATCTAACGCCAATGGACATGGAAAATCTGAATACACCGTCTCCGTAAGTCCTGCAACCCAAATGGCAAATATTAAAATTCAGCATATTGGGGCAGATTTCCATTCAGTCATCAGTGCCGAACTAGAAAAGATCGAGCACCTCCAGCTTGCTTATACCTTACTCAATCTTCCTATTTCTCAGGAGGCTGCAGCTCTAGCCTTTTCCCAATTGGAAGATATGGGATTCTTTTGGGGCGCATGGCTTCCAAATTATTCCTCTCATGGAGATGTATTGCGTCTCCAAAAGCTTCATGAATCCGTTAATGTTGATGAGATTTTTTGTGCCAGAGAGGAAGGCGAGCATATTAAAAAATACATCATCTCCGAATGGAAGCGGGTATCTCCCGATCAGCAATTAAGTAATGAGCAATGACCTTTTATTGAATTAATCCAAACTGCTTTAGTAAACCCTTTGCATGTTGATACTCAGCCTCATTTTGCAATTCATCCCACGATAAGGCCACTGACTTTGGCATCAAGCGATTCAGGCGGTTAGCAGACTCGGATTGCTTGGCTTTGCTGACCTTCAGTTTAGAGAGTAATTGATCAGCAAGATCTGGTCGGTTGCAGATGAGGACTGCATCACACCCGGCATTCAAGGCTAATTCAGCACCCTTCACCACAGAGCCGGCAACACTTGCGCCCTCCATGGATAAATCATCACTAAAGATTACGCCTTCAAAGCCTAATTCTTGGCGCAAGATGGAGTGCAGCCAAATAGAAGAAAAGCCCGCGGGATTTTTATCTACTTTTGGATAAATCACATGGGCCGGCATAACAGCAGCCAAACTCAGATCCAACCATTCATAGGGCTTGGCATCCTCGTTCAAAATTTCCTTAAGGCTACGCTCATCTACTGGAATTGCCACGTGAGAATCTGCTTCGGCCCAACCATGCCCCGGAAAATGTTTTCCACAGTTAGCCATATCTGCCAAACCTAGGCCTTCATTTAGGCTCTTGGCCAATGCAAATACGATTTGGGGATCACGACTAAATGAACGATCGCCAATGACGCCACTGCGAGCAAAATCTAAATCCAACACTGGGGTAAAACTGAAGTCCACGCCACAAGCGCGAAGCTCCGAAGCAAGGACATAACCACAGGCAGTTGCAGCAGCCATGGCTAAAGCAGCAGATTCAGCGGGATGAGTAGATTTACTCTTTAATCCCCATAACTCACCCAACTTACGCATTGCCGGTAGATGGGTAAAGCCATCGGTTTTGCAACGCTGTACTCGTCCACCCTCATGATCGATAGAGATAAGTACATCCGAACGCAGTTTTTTAATGTCTGCTGTTAATTTGGTGAGCTGCTGGCGACTGGCGAAATTTCTACCGAACAAAATGACGCCACCAGTCAGTGGGTCTCGTATTCGGCGCCGATCCTCAGCATTGAGCTCAAGACCAACTACATCCAAAGTGATCGGGCCTGGATTCATAGTGGATTTAGTCATCTCTTCCTCTTTATTTTTGAACAACAATCACATGGGCGATCGCCATATCTTGCTCATCACTCACAGTGACTTGGGCTTCCCAATTGCGATCCAGCATAAATTGCGCTAAAGCTCCCAGATAGCTGGTTACAGGCTTACCACTGGGCTCATTGAGGGTTTGCAATGAACGCCATGTCATTGGCATACGCATACCCAAACCAATGGCTTTAGAAAATGCCTCTTTTGCAGCAAACCGAGTGGCCAAAAAAGCAATGCCTCTCTTGTGATTTCTGGCTAGGCGATGTTTAAATACCATCATCTCATCAGGACCCAGAATCTTTTCAGCAAGACGGCCATTGGTTCGTTCGTAAGCTGCTTGTAAGCGCCCAATCTGCAGAATGTCTGTGCCAATCCCAATGATCATTTTGATTACTTTGCTCTGCCTTGCGCCATGAGGGATTTCATATCAGTGATAGCTTTTTGCCAGCCTTTGAATATAGCCTCGGCTACGATGGCGTGTCCGATGTTCAATTCAGATAACTCAGAGATTGCTGCAATGGGTATGACATTGCCTTCATGTAAACCATGACCTGCATTGACTCTCAAGCCAATACTTACTCCAAATTGGGCTGCCGCTTGAATACGCTCTAATTCTGTTGTTTGTTCTTGGCCAGATAAATCAGCATAACGGCCAGTATGCAATTCGATCACAGTCGCACCCACATCTTTAGCAGCCTGTATTTGCTTTAGGTCTGGATCAATAAATAGTGATACCCGAATACCTACATCTTGCAATTGCTTGGTAGCCGCCTTTACCGCTTCCAAATGTCCTAATACATCTAAGCCACCTTCAGTAGTTACTTCCTCGCGCTTCTCAGGTACCAAGCACACATCATGCGGCTTTACCTTGCAAGCGATATTAATCATTTCAGGTGTGACGGCGCACTCCAAATTCATTCGCGTTTTGATGAGGGGGCGTATTGCGATTAAGTCAGCGTCTTTAATATGGCGACGATCTTCACGCAAATGCAAAGTAATTAAATCAGCACCTGCTTCCTCAGCTAATTGGGCCGCCTTTAATGGATCTGGATAGACTGTGCCGCGCGCATTACGCAGTGTGGCTACGTGATCGATGTTGATACCGAGTTCTAGGGCTTTGGGCGCTGTCATAAGTGTAGATTACTAGATTTTTTTGAGATCAATCAAAATTTGACGCGTAGTTAAGACCTGATCCTGCAAATGCAAACCCAATAAGAAGCGCATCAGCTGTTTACTTTCCGAAAGCGTCTCTGGATCAGAAAAATCTCCGCCAGCGATTGCCAAAAGTGATTTACCAGTAAGGACAGGCCAATGCCCTGGATCATCCTCTTGTACCGGCCGAACACCGCGTTCTGGCTGATAAACATACTGTATCTGAGCAACAGGCATTTCATTGGTTTCAACACAGCGATCCAAAGCAGCAGCATAACCAGTCTCTTGCAATAAAGACAACTCAAAAGGTCGCAAGATCTCTTCAAGACCCTTGGATTCAAACTCTAAATTCGATAGGGCATTAATTGTTTCAGCATAGCGATCGTAGAGTTTTTCATAATCATCTTCACGAGCCAAAAACTTTACAAGTAACTCGTTGAGATAAAAGCCGCAGAGTAAGGCATCGCCAACTAGAGAAGGCATGCCACCAACCCATTCGGATTTGGTGAGCGTACGCAATTCAGACTTACCACTCCAAGACACTAACAAAGGTTGGAAACGTTGTAATACAGGACGTAATACAGAATGAGGTCGCTTTGCGCCTTTAGCAATCAAGGCCATCCGCCCATGTTGCCGAGTAAAGACATCCAGAATTAAGCTGGTCTCTTTATAGGGAATGCTATGCAATACAAAAGCAGGTTCGTCAGCAACACGAATTGAGGCCATGGGCTTTTATTCCAGCCCTTGCGCTCGCAATTCAGCGCGATCATCTGCCCAACCCCGTTTAACCTTGACCCAAGTCTCCAAAAAGACTTTGCCATCAAATAGTTTTTCCATATCGATGCGGGCATCAGTTGAAATCTTTTTGAGGCGCTCACCTTTAGCACCAATGATCATCGCTTTATGGCTATCGCGATCGACTAAAATGGTTGCAGCAATACGCCGCATCTTGCCATCCATCTTGAACTGATCAATTACCACGGTACTGGTGTAAGGTAACTCTTCCCCAGTAAAACGAAAGACCTTCTCACGCAGAATTTCAGCAGCCAAGAAGCGCTCGCTACGATCGGTGATGGTATCGCCATCATATACGGCCTCAGCCTCAGGCAAATAACCCTCTAGTACATCTAATAATCTTTGCACATCACCCGGACTCTTAGCACTCATAGGGACGATTTCAGCAAATTCACTCTTCTGATCTTCATGACCGCCTAATTCGCACCAGGGGCGAGCCATATCTTTAATAAAGTTAAGTAAAGCTTGATCACGTTCTGCTGGAGTCTGAAAGCGGCTATTAAATAAATCCAATTTATTGAGGACCAAGACTACCGGAAGATCGTCTGGCAGAAGCTTTAACACTTTCTTGTCGTCATCACCAAAATAACCCGCTTCAACCACAAAGCAAGCTACGTTGACATCCTGTAGTGCAGTAGTAACGGTGCGATTCAACGCTTTGTTTAGGGTATTCATAAGACGCGTCTGAAAGCCCGGTGTATCAATAAAGATAAATTGCGCTTCTTCCCGATTCTGAATTCCCAAAATACGATGACGTGTAGTTTGAGCCTTCCGAGAGGTGATGCTGATCTTTTGTCCGACCAAGGCATTTAGGAGAGTTGATTTGCCCATATTGGGACGCCCAACAATGGCGATAGTGCCGCATCTAAACACGATTAGCCCTTCAGCTTAAGATTTAACTGCTCTTCGGTCACTTCTTTTTTAGCCGCTTTTTTCTTGGCTGACCGAGTTTTCTTGGGTTTGCGAGATTCCTGTGGCAATGCTTTCAGTGCAGCCATTAAAGCGGTCTTAGCAGCTGATTGCTCAGCAGCGCGGCGTGATGCACCATCGCCCTTCACAGACACCTTCAAGCTAGGGATGAGGCACTCCACTTCAAACTGCTGGTTGTGAGCAGCGCCAGTAGTTCCGGTGACGTTATAGGTAGGTAAAGGCAATTGATAGCTTTGTAAACATTCTTGCAATAAGGTTTTGTCATCCTTACCCAAAGTCTTTGGATCTACATGAGCCAAAATCACTGAATAGAGTTTGCGTAAACAGGCCTTTGCTGCCTCAAAGCCACCATCGATAAAGATTGCACCGGTAACCGCTTCTAAAGTATCGGCCAAGATGGAGGGACGACGGAAACCACCACTCTTGAGTTCACCTTCGCCTAAGCGCAAGTAATCTGACAAAGAGAGGCTTTGGGCAATCTCATATAAAGCCTGTTGCTTCACTAAGTTAGCGCGCACACGCGAAAGATCGCCCTCATCCAAATCCGAATAACGCTCATAGAGCATTTCGGCAACCACGCAATTCAGGATAGAGTCACCCAAGAATTCCAAACGCTCGTTGTTTTTCTTGCTATGACTACGATGAGTTAAGGCTTGATTCAAAAGCTCAGGCTTCTTGAATGTATATCCAAGACGCTCTTGAAGCGGTCCAGTTTCGATCACGGCGCGCGCGTTCATAATCTTTACTCGAAGCCGCCAATGCGGCCGAGGTTACCTAAGTTGAGCCACACAAAAAATGCTTTACCGACGATATTCCTATCAGGTACAAATCCCCAATATCGAGAATCAGCACTGTTATCGCGGTTATCGCCCATCGCAAAGTAATGGCCTGGGGGCACTTTACAAGTGATGCCAGATTGTTGGTACTGACAAAACTCTAGGCCTGGAAAACGCTCTGTAGGCATGACTGTTGCAGGACGATCTGGATCATTCAGAATCTCATGGTGATTGCCACCTAAGTCAGCTGGGAACGTTTCAGTGTAGCGTTTTGCATAGCGCATATTTTCTGGATCGAGATAAGACTCGCCGCCACTGTATTGCAATGGTTGACCATTAATTGTCAGACGCTTGTCTTGATAGGTAATTACATCGCCAGGTAAAGCTACTACGCGCTTGATGTAATCAACAGACTCATCCCGTGGATAGCGGAATACAACTACATCGCCGCGCTTAGGAGAACCCAAATCAACAACTTTTTGATTGATCACCGGCAAACGAATTCCGTAGGTAAATTTATTTACCAAGATGAAATCGCCAATCTGCAAGGTAGGAATCATAGATCCCGAGGGAATCTTAAAAGGCTCAACAATGAAAGAGCGCAATACAAATACTGCACAGATGACCGGAAAAAAGCCTGCTGTGTATTCCAACCACAATGGCATACGCTCGTTACCAGCCAAACGTCTTTGTGGCGCAAACACCATCTTGTCAGCGACCCAAGCGATACCCGAGATCACGACTAAGATAAAAAGTATCAGAGCAAAGTTCATTAGCCCTCCACCTGCAAAATAGCCAAGAAGGCTTCTTGTGGAATTTCCACATTACCTACTTGTTTCATGCGTTTCTTACCTTCTTTTTGCTTCTCTAATAACTTCCGCTTACGTGAGATATCGCCGCCATAGCATTTAGCCAATACGTTTTTACGTAAGGCCTTCACGTTTTCACGGGCAACAATATTGCTACCAATCGCTGCCTGGATAGCGACATCGAACATTTGACGCGGAATGATGCCGCGCATCTTAGAAACCACTTCGCGTCCGCGATGTTGACTATTGCTTCTATGCACAATCACAGAGAGCGCATCGACTCGATCGCCATTAATTAAAATATCTACCTTGACAACATCTGCTGGACGATATTCTTTGAACTCATAATCCATCGAGGCATAGCCACGCGAGATCGATTTAAGACGATCAAAGAAATCCAACACAATCTCAGCCATCGGTAATTCATAAGTGAGTTGTACTTGGCGACCTAAATAGTTCATACCAGTCTGAATGCCCCTCTTACCGACGCATAAGGTAATCACTGCACCCACATACTCTTGTGGCATATAAAGGTGCACAGTCACAATCGGCTCCATAATGGTGTCGACCTTGCTGGTCTCAGGCATCTTCGATGGGTTATCCACCATCAAGATCGTGCCGTCAGATTGTTGTACTTGATACACCACAGTCGGAGCAGTAGTGATCAAGTTCATATCGTACTGACGCTCTAAGCGCTCTTGTACGATTTCCATATGGAGCAAACCTAAGAAGCCACAACGGAATCCAAAACCTAAAGCTTGAGACACTTCAGGCTCATACAAAAGCGAAGCATCATTCAACTTCAGTTTCTCAAGTGACTCTCGTAGTTGATCGTATTCACTAGCCTCTACAGGATATAAACCCGCAAACACCTGTGACTTCACTTCTTTAAATCCAGGCAAAGGTTCGGTTGCAGGAATGCGACCCTGCTGACCGGTAGTATGCGTAACGGTATCACCTACTTTGGCCGCTTTTAATTCTTTAATACCGGCAATGATGAAGCCTACCTGGCCAGCACTTAATTCAGGGCGATCTACCGATTTTGGGCTAAAGACCCCAACGTGCTCAACCAAATGGCTTGAACCATTAGCCATCAAAGTAATTTTGTCTTTAGGTTTGAGTGTGCCATTCACAACGCGCACCAACATCACCACGCCAACGTAATTATCAAACCAAGAATCAATAATTAAACACTGGAGTGGCGCACTAGCATTGCCCTTTGGCGGCGGTACTCTACGAATCATTTCCTCAATGACTTCATGTACGCCTAATCCAGTCTTGGCGGAACAAGTCATCGCACCAGTTGCATCAATACCAATCACATCTTCAATTTCTTGGATGGCGCGTTCAGGATCCGCTTGAGGCAAATCGATCTTATTGAGAACGGGAACAACTTCAACACCGAGTTCGATTGCGGTATAGCAATTGGCTACGGTTTGCGCCTCAACACCTTGGCTTGCATCCACTACCAATAAAGCACCTTCGCAGGCCGATAAAGAACGACTGACCTCGTAAGAGAAGTCAACATGCCCTGGTGTATCAATCAGGTTGAGGTTGTAAACCTTGCCATCTTTAGCTTTGTAACTCAGAGCAGCTGTTTGAGCCTTAATCGTGATGCCACGTTCGCGCTCGATATCCATCGAATCGAGAACCTGGGCTTCCATTTCGCGATCAGAAAGACCCCCACAAAGTTGAATAATGCGATCTGCGAGCGTCGATTTGCCGTGATCAATGTGAGCGATGATAGAAAAATTGCGGATTAAATCCATAGCGTCTTAATAGGTCATTCAAGAAAACGCCTTGTCAGAACGCACCACAATGATGCGCTGCAAAAAGTCGTCTTAAAAGGATTGTAATGGGTGACGCCCAAAAGGCGCCGAACCCCGTTTTTTAGCCCAAAAAAGGCTTATTTAGGCCTTACAGGGATAACTAGAGTGCTGTCCGAGCGCCGCACAAAGACCGGAACAGCCTTATTGGCGTCTAGGCCTTTAACCAGAGCCTCAAATTGCTTTACCCCAGTGATATCTGCGTCTCCAACCCGAATAATCACATCCCCAGGACGAACTCCGGACTTAGCCAAAGGCCCATCCCCTAAACCAGTGATCTCAACACCACCTTTGATATTCAGATCCTTCTTCTTGGCATCCGATGGCTCGCTTACTGTCACTCCAAGTACAGTTACCCCACTGCTATTGGGTGCAGGTACATCGGGTTTTTTATTGGTTGCTTGAGTGGCTTCCGTATCTGCAACAGTAACGCTTAAATCACGTGTGCCACCTTTGCGCCAAACTTGCACTGTAGCGGTAGTGCCTGGTTTTGTTTCTCCAACAACCCGAGGTAAGTCAGTTGATTTAGGAATCTCGCGCCCGTTAAAACTCAGAATCACATCGCCTGATTCAATTCCACCAGCTGCTGCTGGACCGCCAGGCTCGACATTACGAACATAGGCACCCCGCGGCTTACCTAAACCTAAACTTTCTGCAACCTCTTTGGTCATATCACCTAATGCAACACCAATACGACCACGAGTCATTTTTCCATTCGTGCGCAATTGATCGGCAACCCGCATTGCTTCATCAATTGGGATTGCAAATGAAATTCCCATGTAGCCACCTGAGCGACTAAAGATTTGAGAGTTAATACCAATCACCTGGCCAGCCGTGTTGAGTAATGGGCCGCCGGAATTACCAGGATTCACAGCAACGTCAGTCTGGATAAAGGGTAGATAGTCACCTGTATCCCGGCTCTTAGCGGACACAATCCCCGCAGTAACGGTATTCTCAAGACCAAATGGTGAGCCAATCGCCAGGACCCACTCGCCTACTCTGACTTTGGAAGAATCACCCAAAGCTAATCTTGGTAAATCGCGCGCTTCAATTTTGACTACAGCAACATCGGTACGTTTATCCATGCCTAGTAACTTGGCTTTGAATTCACGCTTGTCAGTCAATGTGACGTAGATGGTAGTTGCACCTTCAACAACGTGTGCGTTTGTGAGAATCAAACCATTGGATTCAATAATAAAGCCAGACCCTACGCCGCGATCAGCTTCTTGTGGTTTGCCATTATTTGGTTGCGCTGATTTTGGCCCATTCGGAATTCCCGGTATCGGCACACCAAAGAAACGACGGAAAAACTCTGCTTGATCTTCAGGCATCCCCGGAATACCACCCTGCGCTTGCTGAATGACTACTTTTTCTGTAGTCCGAATATTCACTACGGCAGGACTGGCACGCTCGACAAGATCCGCAAAATCAGGGATCGTAACCCGAGGATTTTGTGCAGAGGCAGTGGATATAAACGCAGTTTGCCCAAGGCTAAAAATAGCCATGAGCGCAATTAAGTACTTTTTCATCATGCTATTGACCTACTTGGTGAAAACCAACAGTGGAGATAAGGAGAATATTAGGTCAACTTGCCAAAAATCAAGGTGCCGTTAGTACCCCCAAAGCCAAAATTGTTTTTGACCGCATGGTCAATCTTCACATCCCTGGCAGTATTGGCGCAGTAGTCCAAGTCGCATTCGGGATCTTGATTGAAGATATTGATGGTGGGTGGGGATTTCTGGTTATGCAAGGCCAGAATAGTGAAGACTGACTCCAGGCCACCTGCACCGCCTAAAAGGTGGCCAGTCATTGACTTGGTGGAGTTAATGAGCGCCTTCTTGGCATGATCGCCTAAGGCCGCTTTGATGGCTTCGGTTTCATTCTTATCACCCAAAGGTGTAGAAGTTCCGTGTGCATTTAAATACTGAATTTGATCTGGATTTAATCCAGCGTCGCGCATGGCGTTCACCATACAACGACGGGGACCATCCATATTAGGCGCCGTCATGTGATATGCATCTCCGCTCATACCAAAGCCAAGCAATTCGCAATAGATTTTGGCGCCACGTGCCTTGGCATGTTCGTACTCTTCAATCACTACAACACCAGCGCCTTCGCCAAGAACAAAACCATCACGGTCTTTATCCCAAGGGCGTGAAGCAGTTGCAGGATCATCATTGCGAGTTGAAAGCGCTCTCGCTGATGCAAAACCACCTACACCTAATGCAGAAATAGTTGACTCAGCCCCACCAGCCACCATGACATCGGCATCGCCATACTGAATTAAGCGAGCAGCCAAACCGATGCTGTGCAAACCAGTAGTACAGGCAGTCACCGCAGCTACGTTTGGACCTTTCAGACCAAACAAAATACTGAGGTGTCCGGAAATCATATTAATGATGGAGCCCGGCACAAAGAAAGGCGAGATACGACGAGGCCCACGAGCCAATAACTCAGCTCCGGTTTCCTCAATCATCGGCAACCCACCAATACCTGAGCCCACCATCACGCCTACGCGCTCGGCGTTTTGTTCCGTAATTTCTAAACCGCTGTCGCGAATCGCTTGCGTGCCTGCAGCAATACCGTAATGGATGAAGGTATCCATATGACGTGCTTCTTTGGCAGAGACATATTCCTCAACGTTGAAATCTTTCACCTCTCCAGCGAAATGAACGCTAAGCGGAGTGTGGTCAAACTTCGTGATGGTAGCAATGCCTGATTTGCCCGCGAGCAAATTAGACCAAGCTACATCAACTGAATTACCAACAGGTGAGATGAGGCCAAGGCCGGTGACTACAACCCGGCGTCGGCCATTTGATGCTGACACAGTAATACCTAGGCTAGGGAATTAACCCTGAGCTTTTGATTTAGCGAAGTCGATCGCAAGCTGAACAGTGGTGATCTTTTCAGCTTCCTCATCAGGAATTTCGATGCCGAATTCGTCTTCCAAAGCCATTACTAGCTCAACAGTGTCAAGAGAGTCAGCGCCTAAGTCATTCACAAAAGAAGATTCATTTTTGATATCTCCTTCAGCGACGCCTAATTGCTCAGCGACGATCTTCTTAACGCGTTGTTCGATGTTATCCATTAAGTCCCCCAAGGGTTGTAAAAAAACGATGAAAGAATTTTATCAGCTTGGCGGAGCAAATTAGCAAAACCGCCAAAAAATGATTAAATCCCTGCTTTGCCGTTAGGCCAAATAGAGTCCGCCATTAACGTGTAGGGTATTACCCGTAATGTATCCAGCCGCTGGGGAGGCTAAAAATGCCACCGCCTGGGCTACATCTTCAGGGCTACCGAGGCGGGCCAGCGGAATGTTCGCTTTTAGGGCATTTTGCTGCTCATCGCTGAGCGCACGCGTCATATCCGTATCAATAAATCCAGGGGCAACGCAGTTTACGGTGATATTCCGACTACCAATTTCACGGGCAAGCGCACGGGTCATCCCAGAAACGCCCGCTTTCGCAGCGGCATAATTTGCCTGCCCAGCATTACCCATATGGCCAACGATCGAAGTGATATTAATAATGCGGCCACCCCGTGCCTTCATCATCGGACGCATAACTGCTTGAGACAAGCGGAATACCGAACTCAAATTGGTATCGATGACGTCGGTCCACTCATCCGCTTTCATGCGCATTGCTAAGTTATCGCGTGTGATCCCCGCGTTATTCACCAAAATATGAATGCCACCATGATCTTTCACAATCTGATCAATGATTTCTTCACAAGCGTTTGGCGCAGTGACGTTCAACACTAAACCGCGACCGCCAGAAGCCTTTAAGCGTTCATCAATCGCCTTAGCACCATCAGCAGAAGTCGCAGTGCCAATTACTTTAGCGCCACATTTCGCCAACTCATCTGCAATCGCTTGACCAATACCGCGCGATGCGCCAGTTACTAAAGCAATTTGTCCGCTTAAGTCGAGGTTCATAATTGTCTTCCGCTAGATCGATGGGGTTTGATATTGAATTGAATATTGATACTTATTATTTTAGAGTAGCCAGCACTTCATTGAGGCTAGCTTCATCAAATACAGGCACGCCAGTCACTTGATCGTTAATGCGTTTAGTGAGACCTGCCAATACCTTGCCTGGTCCACACTCCACTACCTGAGTAATGCCTTGCGCAGCCATTGATTGAATAGTTTCTTGCCAACGCACAGGTTTTGCAGCCTGACGCACTAAGGCATCTTTAATGGCAATAGGATCATTCAAGATTTCAACATCCACGTTATTGATGACTGCAATCGCGGGAGTTTTGAATTCAATATTCGCTAAGTAGTCTTTGAGCTTTTCTGATGCGGGCTGCAATAAAGAAGAGTGGAATGGTGCAGAAACAGGAAGTGGTAAGGCGCGCTTTGCGCCAGCTGCTTTGAGCAGTTCGCAGGCTTTAGTTACAGCATCACTACCACCAGCTATCACTACTTGACCAGGCGCATTGAAATTCACTGCCTCAACTACACCACCAGAAGCAGCACTTGCTTCAGCACAGACTTGAATCACAGTAGCATCATCTAAACCCAAAATAGCAGCCATACCGCCAGTACCGACAGGCACTGCGCTTTGCATCGCCTCAGCACGAAAACGCACTAAGGGCACTGCATCTTTAAACGAAATAACGCCAGCTGCAACCAAGGCAGAGTATTCACCAAGACTATGCCCAGCCATCACCCGAGGAGCACAGCCGCCAGCAGCCAACCATGCGCGATAAAAAGCCACGCCTGCCGTTAGCATGACGGGTTGAGTATTGGTAGTCAAAGACAATACTTCGGCTGGACCCTCAGCAATCAGTTTTGCGACGTCCTCACCCAAAGCTTCTGAAGCTTCTTGCAAAGTTGCACGCACTTCAGGGCGCTCAGAAATGGAGTTGAGCATCCCAACAGATTGAGAGCCTTGACCAGGGAATACGAATGCAAATGTCATGTGATTCAATCGCTAAAAAGTAAATAAATTCTTAGTACTTCAGTGCAACAGCACCCCAAGCAAAACCACCGCCAACACCTTCTAAGAGAAGATATTGACCACGCTGAATTTGACCAGAACGCACACCAGCATCAAAAGCCAATGGAATCGATGCTGCTGATGTATTGCCGTGCTCATGCACCGTCACAATCACCTTATCCATGGACATACCCATTTTTTTGGCGGTACCTTCCATGATGCGAATATTGGCCTGATGGGGTACCAACCAATCAATTTGTTCTGCCTTGAGATTGGCTTTCTCTAAGGCTTCGTGAGCTACTTGCTCCAACACCTTCACAGCCAATTTAAATACGGCTTGACCATCCATCGTCATAAACGGAGAACCATGCACTTCACCGTTACCAGCGCGCCCAGGAACGCAAAGAATATCGCGCTGACTACCATCAGCATGCAAAGCTGTTGACAGAATGCCAGCCTCTGAAGAGGCCTCCAAAACCACTGCGCCGGCACCATCGCCAAACAATACACAGGTACCACGATCCTGAAAATCAAGAATGCGTGAAAACGTTTCAGCGCCAATCACTAATACTTTTTTGTAAGTGCCACAGCGTATAAATGCATCGGCAGTTGCTAAGGCATAAGTAAAACCAGCGCATACCGCCTGAATATCAAATGCGGCACAGGCAGTGTGTGCACCCAACTTATCTTGCACCACACAAGCAGTACTCGGAAAACCACCTAAATGATCCGGTGTAGAAGTTGCCAAGATAATCAAATCTAAATCTTCAGAAGTAATCCCAGCACTAGCCAACGCCGCTTGTGCAGCCTTCACCGCTAAATCACTGGTTAATTCATTTTCAGCAGCAAAATGGCGCGCAGAAATTCCGCTACGCGTAGTAATCCACTCATCGCTTGTCTCTAAGCCTGTTTTGGCAAGACGCTCAACCAAGTCTTGATTAGTGAGTCGCAACTCGGGGAGATAGCTTCCGGTACTGGCTACTCTTGCAAAGATACTCATTCTTTTGTCTCCGCCGCAAAGGCTGCAGCAATACGCTCTACCATGCGGTTCTTAGCAGCTTCATACGCACGATCTAAAGCAAAACCAAACGCAAAACGATCGGCAGAGCCATGGCTCTTAATGACGCAACCGCGCAAACCTAATAATACCGCCCCGTTGTAGCGACGATGATCTACCCGCTTACGAACCCGCAACAAAGGCACCATGGCGCAAATCGCCATTAATTTGGTCAGCCATGAACGGTTAAATTCTTCACGAATCATGCCGCTCATCATTTTTGCTAAACCTTCGCTCGCTTTCAAAACAACATTGCCAACGAATCCGTCGCAGACCACAATATCTGTGGTGCCCTTAAAAATATCATTCCCTTCTACGTTGCCGTAAAAGTTTAAATTGGATTGACGCAGTAGCTCGCTCGTTTGCTTCACGACTTCATTACCTTTAATTACCTCTTCACCAATATTGAGAAGGCCAATCGAAGGGTTCGTTTTACCATCCACCACTTGCACCATGACATTTGCCATCTGTGCAAACTGCACTAAATGCATGGGTTCACAGTCAGCGTTAGCGCCAAGATCTAGCATTGTTGTGCCGCGCCCTAATTCATTCGGAATGGCCGTAGCAATCGCTGGACGATCAACACCCTCAAGGGTTTTTAAGATATAGCGAGAGATGGCCATGAGTGCGCCAGTATTACCGGAAGAGATGATGGCATCAGCCCTACCTTCTTTGACTAGCTCAATCGCCACACGCATTGAGGAATCTTTTTTGCGACGCAAGGCAACCTCGATAGGGTCATCCATCAACACCACTTCGCTTGCGGGAATAATTTGAATACGCTCGATGAGCGCTGGTGAAGATTTACTCAAGGCTTGCTTGATTAAATCCGGATCGCCAACTAAGGCAATCTTGACATCGAGATGTTTTTCCAGAAAATCGCAGGCAGCAGGAACCGTCACGACGACTCCATGATCTCCGCCCATGGCATCAATAGCTAGAGTAACGCTCATAAACTCATTGATTGCTGCAAGTGATTTATCCAAGAAAAAAGCGGCTATTTCTGGAGCCGCTTCTATCTATTTAGACTAAAAAAATTAATCGTTTTTAGTTTTAACGACTTTACGACCACGATAGTAGCCGTTTGGGGAAATGTGGTGACGCAAATGCGCCTCACCAGTTGTGGCTTCAACAGCCGTAGCAGGTGCGGTTAAAAAGTCGTGCGCACGGTGCATGCCACGTTTGGATGGGGATTTTTTATTTTGTTGAACGGCCATATTGAACTCCTAAGCAAGGCGACATTCTAGCATGGAAAAGCACCTAAATGCTTGATTTTTCTGTAAAGCGCACTCAAAACAACAAGGTAACTTAGACCTTGATTAAGAATTTTTCTTCATATTTTTCAATACGTTAAAGGGGTTTATCTGCTTTTTAGCATCGCCATCTGCTTCTTCACCCCCAAAAACGGAGGCATGAGGTTCGCAGAAGCCCTCTGGGTGTTTTGGAATCAGGGGTAAAGACAGTAAAACCTCATCCTCAATGGTTTCTAAGAGATTGAAATGCTGGCTTGCCACCAAAGGCTCCTGCTCTTCATCCTCCATGGGGTAGTCATCAGCTTCAGTCTCAGAGCTAACCAGCACAAAACGGCGTCTTTCATCCAATTCCACTGCGCAGTCTTGCAGGCATCGCTGACAAATCAAATGCAGGCGCCCTTTTAGGTCCAATTTCAAAATTTGACGGGGTTCGCCGCCAGGAGCATCCTCAAAATGGGTCTCTACCAGCCACTCAAACCCATCCCCCGCCTTGACAGCGGAAGCCTCCTCAGCAAGCCTTGGCAGGTCTGAAATGCCTAAAAATCCAGCCCCTTTATAGGTATGGGGAGCACAAAAGTCGACCTTTTTTAAGGCACTAGGCTCGGTCGATAACTGGACTTGAGGTAAAACTTGATTACGATTCATGACATCAGTCTAAATCAAGGTCTCTTCGAAAGTCAGCGGCAATGAGCAACTTCAGCAATTCATCCCAAAACCCATCCCTCATTTTGGCGTCCACCTCCGTGTATCGCCGTCAACTTCTTGAGCGCCTGCGCATTCCGTTTGAAGTGATTTCACCCCAAGTAGATGAGGCCCCTCTCACAGGCGAAAGCACTGTCGATTTAGCATTACGCCTTGCGCAAGCAAAAGCCGCTGCAGTAACAAAAGAGCATCCCCATGCCTGGGTGATTGGCTCTGATCAAGTCGCTGACCTCTGCGGCGCAGCGATTGGTAAGCCTGGTAATTTTGAAAGGGCGATGGCGCAACTACAACTCATGGGTGGCCAAACAGTGACCTTTCATACTGCGCTCTGTTTAATGAAGGGTGATATAGAAACTACCTTAAGCGTTCCCACTGAAGTCCGCTTTCGCAAACTATCAGATGACATTTTAGAAAGTTATTTACTGGCTGAAGAGCCTTATGACTGCGCGGGTAGCGCCAAGTCTGAAGGCCTAGGCATCAGTCTTCTAGAGTCCATCAAGAGTGATGATCCTACCGCCTTAATTGGCTTACCGCTGATCGCTTTAACCGGCTTATTGCGTGACGCCGGTTTTATCATTCCATCTAAAACGTAGATTGAATTTGAACTCATCCATGACAACACTTGGCACGCTCTACTTAGTTCCCAATACATTGGGTGATTCTGATCGCACCGCACAGTTGCCATGGGTGCTTCCGAGTGAAACTATTGCACAAGCTGCCAAACTCAAGCATTGGATTGTTGAGGATGCCAAAACTGCTCGCGCTTTGCTAAAAGCCATTGATGCCGTTACTCCTCTTGCTTGCGCTATTCAAGAAATGCAAATGGGTGAGTGGCGTGGTGCAGCCCGCAATGCAAAGTACGGCGATTCAGTAAAGCCGGCTGATTTGCTCAAACCCTTACTCGCAGGCAATGATATGGGCCTGATGTCGGAAGCTGGGGTACCTGGTGTTGCCGATCCTGGTGCTGAATTAGTGTTAGCTGCCCACAAGCTGGGTGCGCAAGTAAAGCCTTTGGTTGGCCCTAGTTCGATCTTGCTTGGCCTTATGGCGAGCGGTTTAAATGGTCAGCGGTTTGCTTTCCAGGGCTACCTGCCTCAGGAGACTCAAGAGCGTAGCGCCAAACTCAAACAACTTGAAGTGGAATCGAGGAAAGTAAAACAAACCCAAATTTGGATTGAAACACCCTATCGCAATACTGCCATGCTGATGGCTTGCTTGAGTGCTTTAGCCCCACAAACCTTATTGTGTTTAGGCGTTGACCTCAGTCTCACAACTGAAATGATCACCACACTTTCGATTGCTGACTGGCGCAAGCGCTACCCCAATGAAGCAGCCTGCGCCCCATTACAAAACAGGCCAACCGTATTTCTACTGTTGGCCTAGTGCCGGATGATTCATTTGGTATTTTTACTTCAGATCTGGCGTCTTCACTAAGGCTTTTCCAGCAGCAGCACCAGCTTCGGCACCAAAGCGTTTAGCGACACGCTCCGCAAAGTTTTCTTTCATGGTGTAGTCCAGAATCTCTGGGGCTTTGAAAATATCTCGCGCAACAGATTCAACGGTGCCATAGCCATCTACTAAACCAATTTTGACTGCCTGTTCGCCATTCCAGATACGACCAGTAAATAAATCAGCCGACTCTTTCAAGCGCGCGCCACGACCTTCCTTCACTACAGCGATAAATTGCTGATGAATTTCGTCGATCATGACTTTTACCATTTCAACTTGTTTAGGATCTTCCTTGCTAAACGGATCCATCATGCCTTTATTGGAGCCAGCGGTAATCATGCGCCGAGTCACACCTAATTTATCCATGAGGCCTGTAAAACCAAAGCCTTCCATAATCACCCCAATAGAACCAATCAAACTGGCCTTATCTACCAAGATCTGATCAGCTGCTACTGCAACGTAGTAACCGCCAGAAGCGCAAATATCTTCTACCACTACATAAAAGGGTTTGTTAGGGTGCAGCTTGCGTAAGCGATGAATTTCATCGTTAATCATGCCCGCTTGCACTGGTGAACCTCCTGGGCTATTAATCCGGAGAACAACGCCAACACTTTGCTCATTCTCGAAAGCAGATGCGAGTGAAGAGTTGATGTCTAATGCATTCGCCATCGAACTCGATGAGATCTCGCCCTCTAAAGTCACCATAGCTGTGTGCTTTTCAGTACCCATACCATGTCCCGGAAGATGGAAATCAAATACCGAAAGTACTACACCGATTATTACCAACAAAGTCAGAACACGGAATACGGCTTTCCAGCGACGTGCTTTACGAGTCTCTTTAAGATTCTCTAAAAGTAAGTGCTCTAGAGCTTGACGCTCCCAGTTTGGATTAGGGTTGTTTTCCATCTTTTGATTCCTTAGTGTTGCAACAAATAGGGTTAGGTCTGCGCAGTTAAATGATCTTTCAGCCATTGGGACAATTGAGCGACATCATCTACATGAGCTAAAGACTGTGAAGTTTTTAGGGTATCTGGGGGATGAGCACCATAAGTCACCGCTACCGCATCCACGCCTGCGTTGGCTGCCATATCTAAATCATGCGTGGTGTCCCCAATCATTAGCATCCTGCGTGTGGGTACTTGAGTTGCATCTGAGAGTTCAAGCAACATACCCGGATGGGGTTTTGAGAACGATTCATCTGCAGTGCGTGTCTCATGAAAGAGGTGACCAATTTGATGATGCTGCAAAGAACGGTCTAAGCCTACTCTGGATTTTCCAGTGGCTACACCCAGCAGGTATTTATCGCTACGTAACTTTTCAAGCAATTCCCGAATCCCAACAAACAAATCGAGCTCATGGTCTTTCGCTAAATAGTGATAACGAAAACGATCAGTCAATTTTGGGAAGTGCACTGGCTCAATCCAAGGCACCGCTCTTCGCAAAGAGTCATGAATACCCAAACCAATAACGGAACTGGCTAAAGTATCGTCAGGCTCTTTAAAACCCAGGTCGCGACATGCCTGTTGAATGCAATCGACGATTGTCGGGGTGGAATCCATGATCGTTCCATCCCAATCCCACACAATCAGGTCATAGCGACGATCGGAGGTATTTCCTTGAATCATTGTTTATGCTTCTGAGGGTTCGAAATTGTTGATCATGGCTGCAAACTCCGGTGGCAAAGGAGATTCAATCCGCATTTTTTCACCAGTACGGGGATGTGTAAAGCCAGCAAGATGAGCGTGCAAATACAGTCTTTTGGATTTAATCCGCTTGTCTTGATCTTCAAAACCATACTTATCGTCACCCAAAATGGCGTGACCCAATTTCTGCAGGTGCACTCGAATCTGATGGGTGCGTCCTGTTTTTAGCTGCGCTTCAGCTAGAGTAATGGCCGTATCTTCCCGTTTCATTATCTTTGTCACACGCAATGCCGTATGGCTTGGCAGGCCTTCTGGATCAACGCGGACACGGCGCTCACCATTTGGTAATAAGTATTTATGCAAAGGAAACTTCAGTTGCATTACTTGGGATCCTTGTTCGATTTCGCCATGTGCAAGCAAGTAATAGCGCTTATCCGTTTGACCTTCACGAATTTGACGATGGAGCTCCACCAGAGCGCTGCGCTTTTTGGCCAACAATAAAACACCTGAGGTATCCCGATCCAAACGATGAACCAATTCTAAAAATTTCAATTCTGGGCGGGTAATACGCAAAGTCTCGATGACACCCAAGACAATCCCGGAACCACCATGCACCGCCAAACCCGGGGGCTTATCTACTATTAAAAGTGCTTCATCCTCAAAAAGAATTGGCATCTTGTCTGAGTAGCCTCGGGCACGGGATTTAGTTTGCGCGGTATTAACGGCTGCCATCTGGGATGGTTCAGCGATGCGGACTGGGGGAACTCGAACGACATCACCTTCAATCAGTCGAGTAGTCGGCTCTGCCCGCTTCTTATTTACCCGCACCTCGCCAGACCGAATAATTCGGTAAACGTGACTTTTAGGAACTCCTTTAGCCCAGCGCAGCAAGTAATTATCCAAGCGCTGCCCTGCCTCTTCGGGGCCTATGGTCTGCAAATGGACTGCAGGGGGAGCTGATTTGGGTTTACTGACTGGTTCGGATTTCATGGTTTATCTCTCTTGCCGCCTCGTTCAGGGACGACAAGGGACTCAACAATACCCCATTGTCATTCAACTTGTGCCGTATAATCAACGCTCTAGCCAATTTATTGGCCCGAGACCAACCTGAAGTCAGGTTTGAATCGTGGAGCTTGGAGTCGCCCTTTAAAAGACTCCCGGGGTTGCCCCTCCCCCGTTGTAATGAGGCGCAGGGTTGGTGTGCCGTATGCCGCGACCCGCGATTAGAAGACAGTTTTCAGGCGCGCGCCTGCATTGATGACCTAAAGGAGGTCTCTGCGGCGATCGTCAAGTGTGGCACCGATTTAACCAAGCGTTAACTTGGTGGACTAGGTAAAAAATGCCTAGATTTGCATGATCCACACTATTCAACCGCCTTAAGGCTTTGCCTTAAGTGGTATCGAAATTGTCCCTTAACGCAGCGCGCAACGACGCCCTCCCCCATAGGAGAGTGTTATGAAACGCATGTTATTTAATGCAACTCAACAAGAAGAGTTGCGAGTTGCCATCGTTGATGGTCAAAAACTCATTGATATTGATATCGAAGCTGCCGGTCGTGAACAACGTAAAGGCAATATTTACAAAGGTGTTATTACCCGCATTGAACCCTCTCTTGAGGCTTGCTTTGTCAATTACGGTGAAGAACGCCATGGCTTTTTGCCATTTAAAGAAGTAGCCCGTACTTATTTTAAAGAGGGCATAGACGTTCGCAATGCTTCCATTAAGGATGCCCTGCGCGAAGGTCAAGAAATCATTGTTCAGGTAGAAAAAGAAGAGCGCGGCCAAAAAGGCGCGGCTTTAACCTCTTTCGTCTCCCTGGCTGGTCGTTATTTGGTATTAATGCCGAATAACCCCCGTGGAGGTGGCGTATCCCGCCGCATTGAAGGTGAAGACCGCCAAGAACTCCGTGAAGCAATGTCTCAATTAGAAGTGCCGGATGGCATGAGCATCATTGCTCGTACCGCAGGTATCGGCCGTGATGCCACTGAGTTGCAATGGGACTTAAGTTATCTCATGCAATTGTGGAAAGCGATTGATGAAGCCGCTAAAGGCAATTCAGCGCCACTATTGATTTACCTCGAATCGAGCTTGGTGATTCGTGCAATCCGTGATTACTTCCAACCAGATATCGGTGAGATTCTCATTGATACAGATGATATTTATGAGCAAGCTGCTGCATTTATGTCAGTAGTAATGCCCGATAATTTGCCAAGAGTGAAGCGTTATCACGACGATGTACCTTTGTTCTCACGCTTCCAAATCGAGCATCAAATTGAAACCGCGTACTCACGTACTGTGCCATTGCCATCTGGTGGTGCGATCGTTATCGACCACACTGAAGCTTTGGTTTCTGTAGACGTCAACTCCGCACGCGCCACCCGTGGTTCTGATATTGAAGAAACAGCAACCCGTACCAACTTAGAAGCGGCTGATGAAATCGCCCGTCAAGCACGTTTACGTGACTTGGGAGGCCTCATCGTCATTGACTTCATTGATATGGAATCCAGCAAAGCACAAAAAGATGTTGAGAACCGCCTACGCGATGCTCTGCGCCATGACCGTGCACGCGTTCAAATGGGTAAGATCTCCAAATTTGGCTTGATGGAAATGTCACGCCAACGTTTGCGCCCAGCGCTATCCGAAGGTAGCCACGTAACCTGCCCACGTTGTAACGGCACCGGTCACATTCGCGATACCGAGTCTTCAGCATTGCAAGTTCTTCGCATCATCCAAGAAGAAGCGATGAAAGAGAACACTGCGGCGATTCATACACAGGTTCCAGTTGAAGTAGCTGCCTTCCTCTTGAATGAAAAGCGTGCTGAAGTAATCAAAATTGAGACTCGCTTCAAAGTGAATGTCTTGATGATTCCAAATAAGCATTTAGAAACACCCCATTACAAGTTAGAGCGTTTGCGTCATGATGATCCACGTCTTGACGATCAAAAAGCAAGTTATGTCATGGCTGAAGAAGCAGCTCGTGAACTCGAAACCGACACCACAGTTAGTCGTAAAGATGCTGAGGTGAAAGTTCGTCCAGAAGCGGCAGTCAAAGGTATTACCCCAACGCAACCTGCACCCGTAAGTCAGCCACGTCCAGCACGTACTGAAAAAGCGGTAACTGAAAGCGCTGGCGGCCTCTTTGGTTTTATCAAGAAACTGTTCTCTTCATCACCTGCAGTTGAAGAAAAGCCAGCCCCAAGCAATGCCCGTGGCCGCAATCAAGGTCGCAATGGTAATGGTGGCGATCGCAATCGGGGTCGTAACCGTCGCGGCGAACGCAATGATCGCAATGGTGAACGTGTAGAACGTCCTGCAGCGAATGCTGCTGAGGGCACTCCCGAAGGCACTACCAATACGCGCAACGGTAACCGCAACAACCGTAACGGTAACCGTAATCAAGCTAGTCCAAAACCTGAGCGTCAAGCAAATCCAGCGGCGATAACCCCCGCAACTGAAGTTGCTCCTGGTAGCGATGCCGCCCCTAGTGCTGAAGGTGATGAGCGCCGTGGTCGTGGACGTAACCGTCGTGGCCGTGGTCGTGGTCAACGTGGCGAACGTACTGAGGAAAATGGCGATGCCGTTATCGCAGCCCCTGCAGCAGCAACTCCATTCTCAGGCCCTCCTGTAGGAATGGGTGGCGCATCTGCTTCAATGCCGATTCAGAATATTGTGAATAGCTTTGGCAATGCAAAACCTGTAGTTGAAAAACAGGAACGTGCGCCGCGCGCTCCACGTCAGTCAAACCGTCCTGCACCAGCTTCGCAAGCAAGCGCTCCAGTAGCAGTAGTGGCTGCAATTGAAGTGATTGCTAAGCCAATGCCAGAGCTTCCAAAAGTTGCCTTCCAGGCGCTCGAAGAAACACCATTGCATAGTGTGGTGCAATCTGCTGGCATGATTTGGGTAGCAACGGATGCCTCTAAGCATGCTGAGGCCCAAGGCCAGATTCAGGCTGAACCAGCGAATTTAGGTAGAACACCCAAACCTGCGGCAACATTGCCTGATGGTCCAATGGTTTTAGTTGAAACCGGCGGCCAAGAAAAATCGGTCTAACGCGTATTTAAGCTTTTTCTCCAGACTGCCTTTTATCCCAAAAGGATATTGGGCGGTTTGGCAGAAACCCCGTTTCACCGCCATAATTGAGAATATGGTTGAAAAAGTCATTCCCATTCGCATCGATGAAGGTAAAGGCCTAACGCCGTCTTTTGGCGCTCCACTAATCGAGCCCCACGGTCATACTCAAGATGCTCGTGGACGCACGCTCCGTGATCTCAGAATTTCAGTAACCGATCGCTGTAACTTCCGCTGCACCTATTGCATGCCCAAGGAAGTGTTTGACAAAAATTATCCTTATCTTTCGCACAACGAGTTACTCAGCTTTGAAGAAATTACCCGCCTAACATCCATCTTTTCAACGCTGGGTGTCGAGAAGATTCGACTGACGGGGGGCGAGCCTTTACTGCGTAAGAATTTAGAAATCCTCATCGAGATGTTGTCACAAGTTCGCACTCCTGAAGGTAAGCCTCTGGATCTCACCTTAACTACGAATGGCAGCATCCTGCGTAAAAAAGCAGTTGCACTAAAAGCTGCGGGTTTGCAAAGACTCACTGTGAGCCTTGATGGTTTAGATGATGCCATCTTCAAGAAAATGAATGACGTTGATTTTCCGGTGGCCGATGTGCTTGATGGTATTAAGGCAGCTCAAGAAGCGGGCTTTGAAAACATCAAAGTCAATATGGTGGTGAAAAAAGGGGTGAACGATCATGAAATCGTGCCCATGGCCAAGCATTTCAAAGGTAGTGGTGTGATACTGCGTTTTATTGAATTTATGGATGTAGGCAGCTCAAATGGTTGGAATATGGCAGAAGTACTGCCCTCCCAAGAAGTCATTGCCAGAATAAATGAAGTCTTCCCTTTGGAGTCTGCGCAAGCTAACTACATGGGTGAAGTAGCACAGCGCTGGCGCTATAGGGATGGCTCTGGTGAAATTGGGGTCATTTCTAGTGTGACCCAAACTTTCTGCCATGAATGCACGCGTGCCCGCATCTCGACCGATGGGCAAATGTATCTCTGTCTTTTTGCCAACGAAGGATTTGATTTCAAAACCCTATTACGTTCTGGAAAAAGTGATCTAGAAATTGCCAATGCCGTGATGAATACGTGGGCGCTACGGGATGATCATTATTCTGAACTTCGAGGCTCTCACACTGCAAAACTAGCAACCGGTCATCGTAAGGTTGAAATGTCTTATATTGGTGGTTAATGATTCACGCTGATCAAATTACTGGACTCATCCTGGCCGGCGGTCGTGCGCAGCGCATGGGCGGTATTGATAAGGGGCTGATTCCGTTTCATGGCAAGCCTTTAATAGAGTCCACTATTGCAAGACTCCAGAATCAAGTGAAGTCCATCATCATTAATGCGAACCGCAACATCACTAAATACGCTACTTATGGTTACCCCGTGATGATGGATGAGACACCTGACTTCTCTGGACCCTTAGCGGGCTTTTCAGCAGGTCTCAAGGTGTGCAAGACCCTTTTTCTCCTTACCGCTCCGTGCGATTCACCACTACTCCCCATTGACCTAGCCTCCCAACTGGCAAAGGAGATGGTGGCCGGTGATTATCAACTGGTTTATGCCTCTAGCAAAGAGTCTGATGGCAAGGTATGGGCACAGCCAGTTTTTTGCTTGATGCGCAGTGACTTACAAAAATCTTTAGAGGCCTTTCTCCAAAAAGGCGATCTCAAAATTGATCACTGGTTCAAGGAATTACATAGCAGCACAGTCGTATTTGATGATGCCCAAGCATTTGCCAACGTCAACACTCCTGAAGAATTGAAAACGCTAGAAGAAGCCTCGGTATGAAGCATTCTCCAAATAGCCCAATACTCCTCACCTCCTCACTCCATGTTGATGAGGCACGCAAAGCAATTTCTGAAATGGTTGAAGAGCTTATTCAAGAAGCCAAAGTGATTGGCGACCCCAACGATATTGAAGTGGTTTCTTTGGATCAGGCCATCGATCGCATCCTGGCCGAGGATTTACTCTCACCAATTGATGTACCTGCTGCGGATAACTCTGCTATGGATGGCTTTGCTTTTGATGGCGCCTGCCTTGATACCAGCAAGCCCGAAATTATCTTACGAATAGTCGGCACAGCCTATGCAGGTAAGCCGTTTGAGGGCAAGATTCAACAGGGTGAGTGCTTAAAGATCATGACAGGCGCCCTCATGCCAGTTGGGTGTGACACCGTCATTCCTCAAGAATTTACTAATGCAAAAGAAGATCTTCAAATTGCATTTCAGCAAAATCAATTAAAGCGAGGCGAGAATCGTCGTCTACGTGGTGAAGATTTACAGCAAGGGAAACCGGCTATTGCTACTGGTCGCCTATTGCGTCCATCCGATTTAGGATTAGCAGCATCCCTTGGCATCGCCTCCCTCAAAGTGAAGCGCAGACTCAAGGTTGCTATTTTGTCTTCGGGTGATGAGTTACGTTCATTAGGTCAAGCATTAGATGCGGGCAGTATCTATGATAGCAATCGCTATAGCCTGACTGGATTACTGAATCGCCTTAATCTAGAAATCATTGATTGCGGAATTGTGCGTGATGAACCAGCTTCTTTGAAAGAAGCCTTCTGTGCCGCAGCTAAGAGAGCTGACGTACTGATTTCTTCTGGAGGTGTTTCTGTTGGCGAAGCAGACTTTACCAAGCAAATCATGCAAGAACTTGGTGATGTGGGCTTCTGGAAAATTGCTATGCGCCCAGGACGTCCAATGGCCTTTGGAATCCTCAAGCCGGTAGCAGGAAAAAATCCGGCTCGCAAAACCTTATTTTTTGGGCTGCCCGGTAATCCCGTTGCGGTGATGGTGACCTTCTATCAATTTGTCCGCGCTGCCCTTTTGCAGCTAAATGGTGCAAATCAAACTGAGCCGCCTCTAATGCAAGCGATTAGTGAGGCACCGATTCGTAAAAAGCCAGGTCGCACCGAATTCCAACGCGCCATCCTTGGGCGAGACTCTAATGGAAAGCCCACTGTCAAACTGACAGGAAGCCAAGGGGCAGGCATTTTGCGTTCCATGAGTGAAGCCAACTGCTTTGTCATTCTTGGTCATGAGCAAGGAAATATTGCCGCTGGCGACTGGGTAGATGTAGCGCTTTTTGATGGACTGCTTTAAGATTGCGTCATTATGAAACTTAGCAAAAAAGAACTGGTCTTTCTCGACCCCATGCACACAGCCAAAACCTTAGTTTTGGTTTATCTCTGCTTCTCAGTTCCGATCGTCTTGTTGGCACTCTTTGTGGCCTTCATTCGTGACGGCGCCATCCCTGGTTTTACGGTACTCTCCGCCTTGATTCTCAATGCCTTATTGGGCTTCGGTTTACTGTGGATTGCATGCAAAGTGTACAACTGGGTTGCTGGAAAATTTGGCGGGATTGAATTAGCCCTTCGTGATCTTTCGGAAGAAATTGAAGCAGAGTAAACATAAAACTTCCGTACGTCTAAAGTAATAAAGCCGAGTCAGTCCTCGGCTTTATTTTTTATAAGCTCCATGCATTATTAGCCCGTAAATAGCTCCTGATTAATTAAGCTTGGGGGCTTCTTACCATCAAGGGCTGCGCGTAGGTTTTCTATCGCCAAATCTACCATCGCTCTTCGTGTTTTCTCAGTGGCACTTGCAATATGCGGTGCCAGAACCACATTGCTCAACTTTAGTAAGTCTGGATGTACGTTTGGTTCACCTTCAAATACATCTAAGCCCGCTGCAAATATCTTTCCCTCTTGAAGTGCTTGGGCTAAAGCCACATCATCGACGATTCCTCCCCGCGCAATGTTTATCAGGGTTGCAGTCGGTTTCATTTGGGCAATTTCTGTTGCGCCAATGGTGTGATGACTCTCTGCCGTATAGGGCAATACCAAAACGACATGATCGGCAGTGCGAAGTAATTCTTCTTTAGAAACATAGGTAGCACCACAAGCTTTTTCATGGGCCTCTGAAAGACGGCTACGATTGCAATAGATCACCTTCATCCCAAAACCTAAGGCACGCTTTGCAATACCTTGGCCAATACGCCCCATACCAATGATGCCAATCGTGCTGTGATGCAAGTCCATGCCCAAGGGATTATTCACAATCGACCACTTATCCCAATGGCCTGCTCTGACCCAATGCTCGGATTCAGTAATACGTCGTGCGGTTGCCATTAACAATGCAAAACCAAAATCTGCAGTCGTATCCGTTAATACATCTGGAGTATTCGTAGCCATCACGCCAGCACTCGTCATTGCTGGTACATCAAAATTGTTATATCCCACAGAGATATTAGCGACTGCCTTTAAATTCTTTGCCTGAGCTAAGGCATTTGCATCGATGCGCTCGCTTCCTGCAACTAATGCCCCCACTACGCTGGAGAGCTCTTTCTGCAACTCTTCAGGGGTAAAGATGAGGTCGGCCTGATTGGAGCGAACCTCAAACGATTCCTCTAATTTGGCCAATGCCTCAGGGAATATCGCTCTGGCGACTAGGATTTTAGGTTTTGATGGTGTATTCATAGGGGAAACTTTACCTCAAGTAAATTGACCTTTTTGCCAGAAAAATGCGCTATTTCGGCTAAAATTGATCTTTTATAACTTAGCATCCCCAATTTAGGGGTTCTGGAAATAAAACCACCATGACTTACGTTGTTACTGAATCCTGCATCCGTTGTAAATACACTGATTGTGTTGATGTCTGCCCCGTTGACTGCTTTCGCGAAGGGCCTAACTTTTTAGTTATTGATCCTGATGAGTGCATTGACTGCGCCGTCTGCGTTCCTGAGTGCCCTGTCAATGCGATTTATGCAGAGGACGATGTGCCTAGCGACCAACAAGCCTTCATCAAACTCAATGCGGATCTCTCTCCATCTTGGACTTCGATTACCAAGTCTAAGGCTGGTCTTCCTGATGCAGATGAATGGAAAGATGTAAAAAATAAACTTGATCAGCTCATAAAGTAATTTCTTCATTCCCTTTTCGAGAATTCGTGTTGCACTCACCCATCCAAACCGACGCTGTCATTATTGGTGCCGGTCCTGTGGGTCTCTTTCAAGTCTTTGAGCTCGGTCTACTCGAAATCAAAGCACATGTCATTGATTCACTTCCCGAAATTGGTGGGCAATGTATTGAGCTGTATCCGGATAAACCGATCTACGATATTCCAGCGATCCCAGTCTGCACTGGTCGGGAACTAACCAATAACTTGCTCAAACAAATTGAACCTTTTGGTGCCCAGTTTCATCTAGGCCAAGAGGTCACTAAGCTTGAGCCACAGCCTGATGGTCGCTTTCTGATTAGCACCTCACTAGACCAACACTTTTTAAGTAAAACAGTGTTTATTGCTGCAGGGGTAGGCGCCTTCCAGCCCCGTACACTGAATCTAGATGGGATTGAAGCTTTTGACGACAAGCAGATTTTTTATCACGTCAAAAATCCCGAGCAATTTATCAACAAAAAGATTGTGATTTGTGGAGGTGGTGACTCTGCCCTAGATTGGTCACTGTATTTTGCTGACAAAGCTTCGAGTCTTACTTTAATTCATCGACGCGATGAATTTAAAGCCTCACCAAAATCGATTGCCAAGATGCGTGAACTTTGTGCAAATCACCAAATCCAATTGATGATTGGACAAATTACTGGGTATGACCTTGTACAAGATCGAATTTCACAAGTGGCGGTTACTGATATCGAGGGCAATACAAAATCTATTCCGGTAGATGATCTTTTGATCTTTTTTGGCCTCTCTCCAAAGCTAGGTCCTATTGCAGATTGGGATTTAGAAATCCAACGTAAGCAAATCGTTGTCGATACCGAAAAATTCCAAACGAGCGTCCCGGGTATTTATGCAGTGGGGGATATTAATATTTACCCAGGAAAGAAAAAACTCATTCTTTCCGGATTTCATGAGGCAGCCTTAGCAGCCTTTGCTGCAGCCCAATACCTGAACCCAGAAAAACCGATTCAACTCCAGTACACCACTACTTCGCCTAAGCTTCACAAAGTCCTTGGGGTAAAGCCTCCCACATTCGAGTAAGCTATCTCTCAATAACCTATTTTTACCAAGATTCTTATGCGCCAATATCACGATTTAATGAAAGAAGTCCTTGCCAAAGGCGTCCAAAAGTCCGATCGGACTGGCACAGGCACCATCTCTGTATTTGGCCACCAGATGCGATTTAACCTGGCTGACGGCTTCCCCATGGTCACGACCAAAAAGCTCCATCTGAAGTCCATCATTTATGAATTGCTCTGGTTCCTCAAAGGAAGTACTAACAATAACTGGCTCAAAGAGCGTGGCGTATCCATCTGGAATGAATGGGCCGCCCCCGATGGTGAATTAGGCCCCATCTATGGATATCAATGGCGTTCTTGGCCAGCGCCTAATGGTCAGCATATTGATCAGATTACAGAAGTGGTGAATACCATCAAGCAGAATCCAGATTCACGTCGCATTATTGTTTCAGCATGGAACGTGGCTGATATTCCGCGCATGGCCTTAGCGCCTTGCCACGCATTTTTTCAGTTCTATGTTGCCGATGGAAAATTGTCTTGCCAGCTCTATCAGCGTAGCGCTGATATTTTCTTGGGTGTGCCTTTTAATATTGCAAGCTACGCTCTACTCACCCATATGATGGCGCAGCAGTGCGATTTAGACGTAGGTGACTTTATTTGGACTGGTGGGGATTGCCACTTGTATAGCAACCATTTGGAGCAAGTTGATCTGCAGTTATCCAGAGACTTCATGCCATTGCCAAAACTCAATATTTTGCGCAAGCCTGACTCTATTTTTGACTATGAGTATGAGGATTTTGAAATCCAGGGTTACGAATCACATCCACATATTAAAGCTCCAGTAGCTATTTAAGAAAACAATTGATGACACAGCCTGCTATTTCTATGATCGTTGCGCGTTCGCGCAATCATGTCATTGGTCGTGATAACCAAATGCCTTGGAAAATCTCTGCTGATTTACAGTTCTTTAAACGTGTGACCATGGGATACCCCGTAGTGATGGGGCGTAAGACTTGGGAATCGATTGGCCGCCCTTTGCCTGGACGTCGAAATATCGTGGTTAGCCGTAATACCAAATTACAACTCACTGGCGCTGAAGTGGCTGGCTCCCTAGATGAAGCATTAGATCGCTTAAATGACTCGCCCCGTGTTTTTGTCATCGGTGGCGAACAACTATTCAAACAAGCATTTGGTAAGACCGATCGTCTCTACATTACCGAGATTGATATCGATGTGGATGGTGGTGATACCTTCTTTGAGGTACCTGATGAAGCCTCATGGAAAGAAATAGAACGTACGCCAGGATCTGAAGGTGATATTACTTTTCACTTTGTGACTCTTGAACGTCAATAGGGACTCATGAATTTAGCAGCAAACAAAAAGGGCTCCTTAGAGCCCTTTTGATTGAGACAGTTTGCTACTTACTGAATCACAATCTTGGATTCTTTCGCAATTTGAGATAAAAACTCAAACTGCTTTCTCTGAGCTAAGCCATTACGGATAGCAGGCTTTGCTTGCTCAAAAGTAGGTGGCTTAGTGGATTTTTTATCCTCCAGCTTAACTAAATACCAGGCTTGTTGCATCTGAATAGGCGCCGGTGATACTTGGCCCTTAGCTAAGTTAGTCAAGACAGCAGCGATTGGAGGTGGCACCTGGCCAATCTGCACCCAACCGGCCGCCCCGCCCTGATCTTTATTGGGGGCTAGTGAAACGCTTTTAGCTACCTTATCAAATGGTTCGCCCTTTTTAATGCGGGCCAGAGCAGCTTGTGCATCTGCCTCACTGGCAACCGCAATATCACTGATCTTATATTCCACAATCATTCCTTGTGGCCCAAGACTTCCCAGCTCTTTGTTGTACTCAGCCTGAACATCCGCATCAGTGATTGGATTTTGTGCCATGAATGTAGCCAACTCAAGGTCGGCTAAATAATTTTGGCGAATGAGTATTAATTGTGTGTTGGCTTTTTCAGAGTTAGCCAAGCCATCTTTTTCAGCTCGCTGAGATAACAGCATCACTTCAATGTATTTTTGGATTACAGCCTTACGTAATTCAGGAGAGTCTTTCTGTCCCTGAGAGAGGGCCATTTTAATACCTTGCTCAACCATATCATTGGTAATGATTGCCCCATTAACAGAAGCAGCTGCATTGATTGGCAAGCCACTCTGCTGAGCAACTGCAGATCCTACAAAAAGTCCTAGCAACAGGCTTACAGTAACAATAGGTGCCGCTATGGATTTAAATAAATGGGTTACAAATTTCATGGATATTCATCTTTCTAAAATATAGGGCTAATATTACCAGCACCATGATCTATCAGTATTTCAGGCAGTAAAATAAGCACATGTGCGTTCAATACCTCACTACGGTTAATGTGGATTGGGTCAAAACCCATTTTGACTTGATCCTGCCAAGTTCAGCTACCCATGATGTCTTCCCAACCTATCCGGGCCCTATTGTCTTAAAAAGCCACAACACCGAGTGTGCAGCGATTGGCTTGGCACGTTTTGGCCTATTACCCTCTTGGGCAAAAGATGAAAATTTCGGCAGAAAAACCTATAACGCCAGAGTGGAAACAGTAGCAGAAAAACCTTCCTATAAAAGGGCTTGGGCAAAGCGTCACTATGCACTTGCCCTAGCAGATGCTTTTTATGAACCCTGTTATGAATCCGGCAAAGCAGTTCGCACTGGGATTCGGCAAACGAATGGGGAGCCCATGGCGATTGCCTCCATATGGGATACCTGGACAGATTCAGAATCGGGCGAACTTATCGTATCGTTTTCAATGCTGACTATTAATGCGGACAATCATTCGGTCATGAAGCGCTTTCATAAATCGGAAGATGAAAAACGTACTGTCGTGCCTTTAAGGCCTGAGCTTTTTAATGACTGGCTAAATGCAACACCTGAGTCAGCCAAAGCATTATTACAACTCGACTCGATTCCCGATTTAAGTTTTGCCTAAGCACCCTTTTAGCAACCCCAGGGTCTAAAACGAAATCATTGGGCTCATGGGTTGATATGGGTCAGCAGATTCTGTTTCTAAGGCTTCTGCCTCTTCTTCGCCCGTAGGCTGACTAAAGTATTTCGAGTCCATGGATTGCCTTTTAGCCGCACGCTGTTGTTGGGCGTTAGGATAAATAGGGCCAAAGGGCCCCTCAATCGGTGAAAGTCCTTGCTTATTAAATTCTCTGATCTGTTCAGGGGTATATGGCGAATAAGTCGTCATACCCGAATTAGTCTGCCCCAATGACGCTAGTGAGATGCCCATTGAAAGCAAGAAATAAGCACATTTAATTGAATTGAGTTTCATTGGTCTATTTTAGGGGACAAAAAATACTGCCCCGTATAAACCCACATATCCGACTGCGGTAAATACCAATAATTTAACTAAAATGTTCACATGAAATTCGCTCGACTTCTGACAATCATTTTGCTAGTCCAGCCTTTTGCTATATGGGCAATTGATTTACAACCAAATGATATTGTGGCCCCGTTACCCGGTAAAAGTCATGCGATGATTAGTTACGTCAATACGGACAACAGTACCTACTATAGAAACGGTACGGTTCTTACTACCGCACTCCCAAAATCTGCAAGCTTGAAGAGTCCGGACATTAGCACTCAAACCGGAATTCTGCGAGTAAGCACCTCTTATGCTCTTAGTGAGTTGCCAGCCATATCCTATTTGCAGTTACCGTATGGCACGATCAAGCCAGCAGGCTCTTTAGCGAATTACCAAGAAGATACCGGCATGGGGGATCTCACATTTGCGACGGCAATTTGGCCTTATGCTGACAGAGAAAAAAGAAGGTATTTCGGTGTTGCTGGTTACCTCACTGCACCCACTGGAAGTTATAACAGCCAAAGACTGGTGAACATGGGGGAGAACCGCTATAAATCCGATATTCAAATGGGCTACCAACAGGCCATTGTGGAGAATTTAGATGGCATGATCGCGGTTGACACCATGTGGTTCGGCGGTAATAGTCAATGCGCTATCTCCTGCCTCTCAGCAAGAACTACCACCCTAAATCAAAAACCCCTTACAACAACCCAATTAGGTCCGATTTATAAAATTAATCAAACCTACACCCTTGGATATTCTTACTTTTATGTTGCCGGTGGCGCAACTACGGTTGGAAGCACGTACCTCAATAACGTGGTCAACACTCAGAGATATATGTTGAGCGCCTTAGCCTATTATCCATTTGGCAGAATTAGCTTGCAATATGGGCGCGATATGGAAATTAAAAATGGCTTTGTAGAAACGCGCCGCTTCATACTGCGCTTCGCTACTGAGTTTTAAATCCCTACTGACTGCGTAAAAGTTGTAGTCGCTTTTTGATGATCGGCAGGCGAAAAGTCAATAAAAATAAAATCACTACCGCATAAATCATGACGGTACCTACATCATTCTTGCCAGCTTTATGCCACCAGTAATGAATTAAGGCAGTACAGGCAATCACATAGATTAATTTATGCAATACAGACCAATGTCTTCCGAGTCTTTGCAATGCCCAATGATTTGAGCTTAAGGCCAATGGGATAAGCAGAACGAATGTTATAAATCCCATCGTAATAAATGGACGCTTGATTACATCAGCCCACATTGCCTGTAGGTTAAGATTTTGATCCAACCAAAACCATATTGAAAAATGAATCGCAGCATAGAAAAAACAAAAGAGGCCAAACATACGCCGCAACTTGATCCAGGAAGCCCATCCTGTGATGAGTCTTAAGGGCGTCATTGCCAAGGTAATGCATAAAAAGACAAGAGTCCAGGTACCCGTAGATCGGGTAATCCACTCAATCGGATTGGCGCCAAGATCATCATGATAACCAAGCCAAACTAAGCGACCTAAGGGCAGTAGAGAAATCAGAAATAAGGCGCTTTTTAAATACTTCATAAGCGCATATTAAACGACCCATCAGAATCCGATGGGTCGTGATAGATTTAACTCAGTCCTAAAGCTAGGCTAAGCTCAAACCCTCTTTGCTGAGTGGAAAGTTTCGTACAGGACGTCCAATTGCGGCAGAGATGGCATTAGCCACTGCTGGGCCCACTACACAGATCGTTGGCTCACCTACGCCTCCCCAGAAGTCATACGTTGGCACTAAGACACTTTCGATTCTTGGAGTGGATGCCAATTTCAGTAAAGGGTAGGTATCTAGATTTTTCTGCTTAATACGGCCGTTCTCTACCGTAATCTCTGGATTAAAGATTGCGCCCAATGCCATCGCTACGGAACCTTCAATCTGTTCACGCGTCAAATAGGGATTAACAACATGACCGCAATTTAATGCAAAGACTAAGCGACTAATATTGACCACATTATTTTGAACCGAAACCTCTGCCACACATGCCGAGTAACTGGCGTATCCCATGAATTGAGCGACCCCACGGAATGTTCCAGCCGGTAATGGCTGATCCCAATTTGCCTTCTTGGCAGCAGCATTTAAGACGCCCAAATGTTTGGGGTGACTTTGCATGAGCGCCTGTCTAAATTGCACTGGGTCTTTGCCTGCAGCCTTCGCACATTCATCCATAAAGCATTCCATAAAAATACCATTTTGATTGGTATTCACACCACGCCATGGGCCAACAGGTACATGGGTATTCTTCATGACATATTCCGTCAGCAATGTTGGAAATGTATAGCCTAACTGTGCATCGGGACCCTTCGCATAAAAACCTTGGAGCTGACGCTCATCTTTTCCATTCTTAATGACTCCTGGGGCAAGAGTGGCATTAATGGATTGACCCGCTACTTTAATATGCATACCAGTGAGATTGCCAGCACCATCTAGACCAGCGGTCATTTTCGCCATCGCAATCGGATGGTAATAGTCGTGTGTCATATCCTCCTCTCGACTCCAAATAACCTTCACTGGAACGCCGGGATATTTTTGCGCAACCTTTGCAGCATAAGTCGTGAAATCCTGCGTAGACCCACGACGACCTAAGCCACAACCAGAGTCTAATTTATAGATTTCACAATTCTCTAAAGGAAAACCGGTTGCCTCAGAGAGAGCCGCATGCGAGCCTTCACCATTTTGTGTGGGTACCCAAGCCTCTGCACGATCGCCACTAATTTTGACGGTGGCATTCATGGGCTCCATGGTGACGTGAGCCCGATAGGGTGTGTAATAAATAGCCTCTACTTTTTTATTGGCGCTATTAATAGCAGCAGGCGCATCGCCCTCTTTGCGTTGCCAAAAATCCCCTTCCTCATCTAAGCCAGCTCGCAGCATTTGATCGATGCCATCCTGAGAAACAGCTGCATTCTTTCCTTCATCCCAAACTATAGGCATTGCATTTAAAGCGGTATTCGCATGCCACCAGGTGTCAGCCACTACAGCAAGGGTACTGTCATTAATCTTGACTACGCCCTTAACGCCTCGAAAAGTCATCGCATTGGCTTCGTCATAACTGACCAACTTGCCACCGAATACAGGGCAAGACTTCACGGAGGCGCAAAGCATGCCTGGGAGCTGTAAATCAAGACCGTACACTTTTGTGCCATTGACCTTATTAGCGGTATCAATACGCGCATAAGGCTGACCAGCAACCCTCCAGTCCCTCGGATCCCTCAAGGTGATAGATTTCGGATCAGGCGGGGTTAAGGTGGATGCTAACTCCGCCACTTTTCCATAAGTTGTTTTGCGTCCTGTTGGCACATGTGTAATGACGCCTTTGTCTACTTTCAATTCGGTAACGGGTACATTCCATTGCTTGGCGGCAGCCTCTAAAAGCATGATGCGGGCTGCAGCGGCGCCTCTGCGCACATAATCTTCCGAAATCCGAATGCCCCGGCTACCTCCAGTGCCATGCTCTCCCCATACCCGTTTACGTGCAAGACTATGACCTGGAGTTGCTGACTGGGTTTTTACTTTCTTCCAGTTGCACTCTAGCTCCTCTGTAACAAGTTGAGCTAAACCTGTACGCGTTCCCTGCCCCATCTCTGAACGAGCAATTCTGATGATGACTGTTTCATCGGGCTTAATACTAACCCAAGCATTCACCTCAGCATCGCCATATTTTGTTGGGGAGTTAGGATCATATTGGCTAGCTGTTTGTGCAAAAACAAGATCAGGCATCGCGCCCACTCCCAGCATTAAACCCCCACCAGCTAGCGTGCCTTTAATAATAAAGTCACGGCGAGAAGCATTTTCCAACTCATTGTTTTGCGTATTGGCTGTCATGTTGATCTCCTTAACCGCGTGTCGCGGGAGTAGCGTCATACAGCGCCAAGACTTCCGCCAATTTCTTTTGACCAGAAGCGACATGGATACCATCCCGAATCTTCTGATAAGTACCGCACCGACAAACATTGGACATAGCCTGATCAATATCAGCATCTGTAGGTTTAGGAATTCTTTTTAGTAGAGCAGCTGCAGCCATTACTTGCCCCGACTGGCAATAACCACACTGCGGAACATCAAGGGCGATCCACGCTTGTTGAACCGGATGCGAATTATTTTTTGAAAGCGCTTCAATCGTGGTAATTTTAGCTTTGCCAACAATAGAAACAGGCACAGAACATGAACGGATTGGCTCTCCATTGAGGTAGACAGTACATGCGCCACACTGCGCTACACCACATCCATACTTCGTACCAGTTAAACCGACCACCTCACGAATAGCCCACAATAAGGGCATATTGGGTTCCACATCAATATGATGGATTTGACCATTGACGTCCAGTTGCATGCTATCTCCTATCTTTTTATTGTCAAATTACTATAAATCATTATTGGCTTTTTGCGGATGCACATTAATTTCACCTAGATAGGCTGCCAGGTCTATCGAATTGAACAGTAATTTGCTATCCTGAAGCCTCTATTAAGGATAAATATGACTACCGAAGACCAAACCCAGAACGACGAAGATTTTGATTATGGGTGTGAATGCGCGATGACTTTGCTCAACGAGCCTACGGAAGATTGTCTGAATGACTTAATTGACGAACTTGATGAAGATGGCATGATTTCTACTGAAGTTGTGTATGGCCTGCTCGCTACCATTTTAATGAGTATCAATGAAGAAGAACACGAGGGTGATGAGCATTAATTGCTTTTACGATTTCACCTGAGATGCAAAAGTATCCATCGCTTTTGCCATCGCAATATCCAGCTCGGTTAAACCATTGCATGAATGGGTAGTAAGCTGCACCTTCACCTTATCCCAGGAATTTGACCAGTCAGGATGATGGTCAATCTCTTCGGCGTACTGCGCGCATAGAGCCATAAATTCAAAAGCACGTTTAAAGTTTTCAAATACAAAGTCTTGTGAAATCTTTTTGCGCGCAGCATCCAGCTGCCACAATGGGATGCTGTTCTGAAAATCAAAATTTTCGGGTAGCAATGCATTCTTCATTTAGAGCTCAACGCTTTTTGAAAGCGCCTTTAAATCATCAGGGTAAAGCCAGCGCCATTCCCCTGCCGCTAAATCTTCCGGCATCACATAAGCGCCAATCTCGGTACGATGTAGTTTTGTTACATGATTACCCACTGCAGCCATCATGCGCTTCACTTGGTGATAACGTCCCTCAACAATGGTCATGGCTAAACTATTTTCCGAAAGGAGTTTGCAAGCAGTAGCTAAACAAGGCTTAGGATCATCTTCCAACAGCACGCCATTCAGCAAATGATCTATTTGACTTTGCGTGATGGGATCGGGAGTGGTAATTTCGTAAACCTTGCCAATGTTTTTCTTGGGGGTTGTCATTTTGTGTATAAACTGCCCATCGTCAGAAATGAGCAGCAAGCCTGTTGTGTCGTAGTCAAGACGCCCCACACACTGCAAACCCCTCTCCACAAATGGCGCAGGTAGCAAGCTATATACGCTTGGATGATGGGTAGTTTTATGGGAGCACTCGTAATTAGGTGGCTTATTAAAGGCGATATACGCCTTTTCGTGATACTCCCAATCCTTACCCTCAACATTTAAAACGAGCCCCTCAGTAGGGATTCGTTTTTCTGGATCGTCCGCGAGAACACTATTGACCTTTACTAGGTCGGCATACACCAGATCGCTACAGTAGCGTCGCGTTCCAAAGCCTTGGCTAAAAAGAATCTTTTCTAATGAAATGGGTTTTGCCATATGCAGGAAAGAATACTACAGAGAACCGCTATTTATCGGCATCTGAACAAGTTCGCAAACAAGCCATTATTATGAAGGCTTACCCTATTCAGACCAATCAATCAGCGATGCTCTCTAATCCTAAACCCCGTACCCCACTTCATACTCGCGAAGTCACTTTTAATGGGTATGCCCGAGAGGATGGTCTATGGGATATTGAAGGTCATCTAGTCGATATCAAGGCACACCCCTTTACTACCGGTTCTAAAACCTGGGAGCCAGGGGAAGCAATTCACGATATGTGGGTACGCGTAACGGTCGACAGTCACCTCCACATTCAAGATATCGAAGTATCTATGGATAGTCATCCCCATCCCGAATGTCCCGAAGTCATTCCACCGATGGATGGGTTGATTGGTGCGCGCATTGGTAAGGGTTGGCGCAAAACAATTGAAACACACTTGGGCGGAATTAAAGGTTGCACGCATTTACGTGAGCTCTTAAATAATATTGCGACTGCAGCTTATCAATCTATTCCAGGGGCTCTATTTGATAAAGATGAAAACAAGCCGCCTCTGTATTTAGGAACCTGTAAATCTTGGGATTTTGACGGGCCCGTTGTCATGCGTGTCTATCCCCAGTTTTATCAGTGGAAGAAATCCAAGGACAATTCCTAGAACTTACAACTCTCCCCGATGTATTGTTGTTCCTGCGAATGATTGCTGAACCGGCATTACTTCCAAGGCATTGATATTCATATGGGGAGGTAAAGTGGCAGACCAATAAATAGCCTCAGCAATATCATCCGCACTCAGCGCCTGAACCCCCTCATATACTTTTTCCGCTTTCGCATCATCACCCTTAAAGCGGACATTTGAGTATTCAGTTCCGGAGCTCAATCCAGGCTCAACACAAGTTACACGCAATGGCGTACCAATTAAGTCAGCACGAAGGTTCAAGCTAAATTGCTTTACAAATGCCTTGGTAGATCCATAAACATTGCTGCCGGGGTAAGGATAAAGACCAGCAACTGAACCCACATTAATAATATGACCGCATTTACGCTCAACCATACCTGGTAAAAAGGCCCGGCTCATATGCACTAAGCCCTTGATGTTGGTATCAATCATTCGATCCCAATCGCTTAAAGAGGCCTTATGGGCTGGCTCTAAACCCAATGCCAAGCCAGCGTTATTTACCAATACAGTGACATTAGCAAATTCTGCAGGCAAAGACGCTGCTAAATTATCCACCTTGGCGCTATCGCATACATCCACAACCATGGTTAACAGTTTGGCTTTCTGACTTTCAGGCAGCGATGCCTTTAAAGCATTCAGACGCTCGATTCTTCTGCCAACTGCAATGACTTGATGCCCATGAGATAAAAAACGACGGGCAGTTGCCTCACCAAAACCAGCTGTTGCACCAGTAATTAAAACGGTATGTTCCATACTTCCTCTTCAAATATCTTTCTATTAAAGACGAGCTTAGCTTATCTATTCTTTATCAGTTGCAAAACATTCTTAAACTGGGGGTGGTCCGATGTTTTAAGCCACTCAAAAGCAAGCATTTCCGCGCCAAGCATAACCATTTTTTGCTGACCCATACGGTCCATGGCCAATATCTTATCTTGTGGCATTCTACTGCCGCTAGCCTCTGGAACTACTGCCACTTCGTAGCCCATTGCCTGTAAACCTAAGGCTGTTTGCATCAGACATACATGCGCTTCACAACCAGCCAGAACCACTTGTGTAATTAAAGGATTGATTGCCCTAATACAGTCCGCCAAACCATCTGCAACTCCATTAAAAGAATGCTTCACAACAGTCTGGTCGCAAAACACTTTAATGCGCTCATCGTTTGGCCCTAGGCCAGCCGGATTCTGCTCAGTTCCTAGAATTGGTATTTCTAAGACTTGCGCCACCTTAGCGAGGAAGAGGGCTGAAGCAACGACGGTTTCACCCTCATCAATACTCGGCATCAAACGAGTTTGAAAATCAATCAGAATAAGAGCACTTGTCGCTTGGTTAATCATCATGTAGTAATTATTTCTGAATGGGGAGTCGAAGTGCCAAGTTATCGAGGTAGTGTGTTATTAATTCATCGGCACCTTTACCAAACATCCGAATACGGCCTGTATGGTTTAGCAGCAGGACGCCAACAATATGCGCAAAGATAGCCGTTAACTCAGTATCTAGATCCTTTTTACTGCACCCTAAATTAATCAAGGCCGCCTCTTGGTGTTGCATAGCAGCTCTTAGGCGCCCGTTTAGTTCTGAGTCCCACTCGTTCGTTAATCCCCTAGGCTTAAGACCTTGAAAGAGATAAAAGCCTAAATCTAAATCCCGCGGGTTATCACGGTAAAACTCATAAAAAGCTAAAGCACTGTTACGGAGCTCTTCAAATGCAGGCCGACTCTTCCTATCAACGGAGATATCCATGGCGGCCAGATTAACGAAATCATTTAAACGTTCGAGCGATTCAGCTAGTAAAGCACCATAGATTTCTTCTTTGCTAGCAAAATAGCTGTAAATTGCTCCCGCGGTATAACCAGCTCGCTTGGCTATTTCTCGCATGCTGACAGCCTCTAAACCCAATTCAATAAATACCGCTCTAGCAGCACTCAAAATATGCTCACGCCTAGCATCAGCTAAAGCTTGTTGACGTAAATCTCTTGGGGAGGCAAGCGCTTGAATCATCGGGTAATTATACATATCTATTTATAATTGAACACTGTTCAATTTATGTGTATGATTTGATAAATGAGCAAATTGAATAACCCATTAAGGCCCGATATGAGTCAAAGCACCTCTCAATTTATGACTAGCAAGGACTACCAAGAGTCATTGCGAAAATTAAAGCCAGTCGTTTATGTTGATGGACGGCTCATTGAATCCGTAGCAGATGAAGCGATGTTAAGACCTGGGGTACAAGCTTTGGGGGTCACTTATGACATGGTGCATGACACTGCGTTAGCGCCATTAATGCTAGCAAGTTCTGATGGCAAAACTGTGCCAAGAATGTTGCACATCAATGAATCCTCCGGCGATCTTCTAAATAAATTAGAGGCTGTCCGGGTCCTATGCCAGGAAACAGGTTGCGCTCAACGCTATCTGGCGCATGACGCCTTAAATGCAATCGGTCAAGTATCTGCTCGCATTGATGATGCGCATGGTAGCAATGATCATCGCGCCAAATTCGCAGAATATCTTGCCCACGTGCAAAAAAATGATTTGGCTTTAGGTATTGCCATGACCGATGCTAAAGGCGATCGATCGCTTAGACCTCATGAACAAGCCAACCCAGATACCTATGTGCATATCGTTTCTCAGGACGCTAAAGGGGTAGTGATTTCAGGAACAAAAGCTATTGTCACTGGTGCACCATATATGCATGAGTTCTTAGTGATGCCTGGACGCAATATGAGCAAGGAAGATGCGGCGTTTGCAATTTGTTGTGCCGTACCAGTAGATGCCAAAGGTATCACCATTGTTGCTCGTCCCGCTGGGCGACCTGGAGAAAAGGTAGAGCATGGCAAGCCACTCTTTTCTAGTAAATATGGCCAATCTACCGGAGTCGTGATCTTTGATAAGGTATTTGTTCCTTGGGATCGTGTTTTCTACGCTGGTGAATGGGAGCACTCTAGCGTATTAACCTACAGCTATGCTACCCATCACCGACACAGTTGTATCGCAGCGAGAGCCGGCTTTGGTGATCTCTTAATTGGAGCTGGGGCGTTGATGTGTGAAGCTAACGGATTTGATCCAGAAACCAAATCGAATTTGCGTGATCCTATGGTTGACTTGATTAAGATCACCGAGGGGTTTTATGCATGTGGTGTTGCTGCTAGTGTCTACGGCACACAAGACCCTTATAGCAAATCATTTATGCCTGAACCGGTTTTCTCTAACATTGGAAAACTATTATTGGCCACCCAAATTTATGATATGCATCGTCTTGCTCATGAGGTATCAGGTGGCTTAATTGTGGCTCTGCCTGGTCCAGATGAGGATCACAATCCGGCAACTGCTGCCACCCTAGCAGAAGTGCTGCGTGCAAACCCAGCCGTGCCTTACGACAAGCGTATTGAAGTAGCCCGCTTTATTGAAGATTTGACTGCTTCCTATCAAGGCGGTTGGTACTCCGTCATTAGCTTGCATGGTGGTGGCTCACCGGCAGCGATGAAAAAAGAAATCTATCGCCAGTACCCTATTGGTAGCAAAGTAGAGTTAGTGGAGAGATTGTTAGACCGCGGTGTTCTCACCAGCAATCAAGAGCGTGCTATTACCAAGAATAAGCAACCCGGGCGATGCTGTGATCAGGGCTGTAGCACACCAGGTCAAGCAGTGATGGTTCCGCTACCAGAGCCAGGTAGCCGGACTTAATTCTTTAGTGTGCTTTGCTGAGAAGTAATTTCTAGCTTGCGCACATCAAACTGTTGAACCTGTAGACGCTGCAATAGCTCGTCATACGCCTTCTTATCCAACTGCGGTGTTCTAGAGAGGATCCACAAGTATTCTCTTCGGGGATCACTCACTGCGGCCACTTGATACTGGGAATCTAAATCAATCACCCAATAATCACCCCACACCAGGGGCAAGAAAGAAAGCCATGACGGAGCAAACCGTACTTCTAGCTTAGGTGAATCCTTGGCACCTATCTGGCGCGCAGTACCCTCAGCCTCAGAGATATCACCATCAGCAGTTTTGCAGCTGTTCATCACTTTTAGAGTACCTTCTGTCCTCAGTGAATACACCGCTTTGGTATTACCAACGCACTTCCTCTGAAACCAATTAGGAAATTTGGCAATCTCGTACCAAGTACCCAAGTAGCGTGGCACATCTAATGATGTAATCGTTTTAACTGGCGCTTCATTCGTTTGACTCTTGGCTGACAGGCTAATAAAGAGGAGGCAAATTCCAAATACAGCAGAGTGCAGTTTCGTCATTTAGTAATATTTCTTTAGATCCATACCTGTATACAGACTGGCAACCTGATCGCCATAGCCATTGAACATTTGGGTTTTAATCTTGGGGGCAAACATGCCTTTAGCGTCGCCAATACGGCGTTCGCTTGCCTGACTCCAACGCGGATGATCCACTTGTGGATTGACGTTCGAATAAAAACCATACTCTCTAGCATCAAACTGACTCCAGCTCGTCTTTGGCATTTCTTCAGTAAACCGAATTTTTACAATAGACTTGGCACTTTTAAAACCGTACTTCCAAGGCACCACGATCCGCACTGGTGCGCCATTTTGTTTTGGCAAAACCTCACCATATAAGCCAAAGGTCAACAGAGTTAATGGATTCATGGCCTCATCCAGACGTAAACCCTCGCGATAAGGCCATTGAATAATGTTGCTTTTAACCCCTGGCATTTGCTTAGGGTCAGCCAGAGAAATAAATTCCACATACTTTGCCGAACCGAGTGGCTCAACTTTATTAATCAATTTGGATAAAGAATAGCCATCCCATGGAATCACCATGGACCAACCTTCAACGCAACGCATACGGTAAATACGTTCTTCCATTGGCGCCAACTTTAATAAATCGTCGATATCAAGGGTCACTGGTTTTTTTACCAAGCCCTCTATTGCCACTGCCCAAGGTCGAGTTTGCAAAGTATTGGCATAAGCAGCTGGATCGGACTTATCCGTACCAAACTCATAAAAGTTGTTATAGCTTGTGACGTACTTATACGGGGTGAGCTCTTCTTTAGATGCATAAGCAGAATTCAATACTGCGCTGATTTTTTCAGGGGTCGCTGCTAAGGCTTCTCTTGAGAACCAAGGGGCTAAAGCCATACCAAAGCTCCCAGCTGCGGCGGCCTTAATTAAATTGCGCCGGTTTTCAAAAACCGCTTTAGGAGTGATATCACTTGCAAGAATGGTTTTATCGATAAAACGCATGCGGCGCCTCATATGAATGTGATTGACCTATTTTGCTACTGATAGCCATTTTTTGCTTGCTGCTGATTCCTAGCTGTTGGTTACTTGCTGTTTTTGCTTTCTACAAAAGAATAAGGCAAACCCGAAGGTTTGCCTTATCAGCCCTAAGCTTATTTTGCTATTTAGGCGCTAGCTGCTTTCAAAGCTGCATTGAAAGTGGGGCTAGGACGCATTACTGCCTTGCATTTCTCAGGGTCGGCCACGAAATACCCACCGATATCTGCTGGCTTACCTTGAACTGCCTTGAATTCAGCAGTGATTTTTTGCTCGTTCTCAGACAAAGATTTAAATAAAGGCGCGAAGAAAGCTTGCAACTCTTTATCTTCAGTTTGATTAGCCAAAGCTTCAGCCCAATACATCGCTAAATAGAACTGACTACCGCGATTATCTAACTCACCAGTGCGTGGAGAAGGAGACTTATTGTTATCTAACAATTTACCAGTTGCCTCATCCAAGGTGCGAGCCAAGATTTTCACTTTAGGATTGCCAGTCTTGTCGCCAATATCTTCTAGCGATACCGCTAAAGCCAAGAACTCACCAAGCGAATCCCAACGCAAATGGTTTTCTTCTACCAATTGTTGAACATGTTTTGGAGCAGAACCACCAGCACCTGTTTCAAAGAGACCGCCGCCAGCCATCAAAGGCACGATGGACAACATCTTTGCACTAGTACCTAATTCCATAATGGGGAACAAGTCAGTAAGGTAATCACGCAAAATGTTACCGGTTACAGAGATGGTGTCTTTGCCACGAATGACGCGCTCTAAGGTGTAACGCATAGCACGAGTCTGAGACATGATTTGGATGTCAACACCCTTGAGATCGTAGTCTTTAAGGTAGGTATTCACCTTCTTAATTAACTCGGCCTCGTGTGGACGATACTCATCCAACCAGAACACTGCTGGAGTATTCGAGAGACGCGCACGGTTAACAGCCAACTTCACCCAATCACGAATCGGTGCATCTTTCACCTGGCACATGCGCCAGATATCGCCCTCTTCCACATTTTCCTCAAGCAATACAGTGCCGTCATCGGCAACAATACGTGCTACCCCTGCTTCAGAAATTTCAAAAGTCTTGTCGTGTGAACCGTACTCTTCCGCTTGTTGAGCCATTAAGCCAACGTTAGGAACAGTACCCATCGTGGTTGGATCAAAGTTGCCATGGGTCTTACAGAAATTAATCATTTCTTGGTAGATACGAGCAAAGGTGCTTTCTGGGATCACTGCCTTGGTGTCATGCAAACGGCCATCAGCACCCCACATCTTGCCTCCGACGCGAATCATGGCAGGCATGGATGCATCTACGATGACGTCGCTTGGGGAATGCAGGTTGGTGATGCCCTTAGCGGAATCCACCATCGCCAATGCTGGACGATGTTCGTGGCAAGCATGCAAATCATGGATGATTTCTTCACGCTTAGACTCTGGCAAGGTTTTGATCTTGTCATAAAGGCTGCTCATACCGTTATTGGCATTCACACCCAACTCTTCGAACAACTTAGCGTGTTTTGCAAAAGCATCTTTGTAGAAAATCTTGACTGCATGGCCGAACACGATTGGGTGAGATATCTTCATCATGGTTGCCTTCACGTGCAAGGACAACATCATGCCGCTCTTATAAGCATCTTCGATTTCTTTTTCATAGAATTCGCAAAGCGCTTTTTTACTCATGTACATGCTGTCGATAATTTCACCAGCCAATAAGGAGACTTTAGGCTTGAGCACAATAGTTTTGCCGCTCTTGGTTACCAAGTCCATCTTCACATCACATGCCTTAGTCATCGTCATGGACTTCTCGCCAGCGTAGAAGTCACCACCATGCATATGAGATACGTGCGTACGGGAAGCTTGACTCCACTCACCCATAGAGTGTGGATTCTTACGGGCATAACGCTTCACCGCATTTGGTGCGCGACGATCTGAGTTACCTTCGCGCAATACGGGGTTTACTGCACTACCCAAACATTTGGAATAGCGCGTACGAATGGCTTTTTCTTCGTCATTCTTAGGATCATCTGGAAAATGAGGGATTTTGTATCCGTGTGCTTGCAATTCTTTAATTGCTAAGAGCAACTGAGGAACGGAAGCGCTGATATTAGGCAACTTAATAATGTTGGTATCTGGCATCAAAGTCATCTTGCCAAGTTCAGCTAAGTTATCTGGTACTTTTTGCTCGGGGGTAAGGCAATCAGAAAACTCCGCCAAGATACGAGAAGCAACTGAAATGTCGCTTTTCACAATCTCTACGCCAGCAGGTGCTGTAAAGGTACGAATGATTGGCAGAAATGCACAAGTCGCCAATAGTGGCGCTTCATCTGTCAGCGTGTAAATAATCTTTGATTTCTCTGAAGCCATGAATATTTCCTTAATATTGAAAAATTTACAGAGTCAGGTTTTAACCCTGTCACTCTCACATCTGCATTCCGCAAGCCGCTTTTAGCGCACCTTTTGCCAATGAGGCGAGTCTTCTATTTTAAATCATCAGGGGTAAGAAAATGGCTGGATTTACCCCATAAACCCACCTCTGAAGCCCAATTTAAGGGAATCCACCGAGAGAACTCACACGGTAAATTGCCCGTAAACTGCAAGGTATGTCCAGTAAGCACCCATTACTCAATAAAAACCTCGTGCTACTCATTATTTGCCAGGGTCTATTCCTGACTAATAACGTCACCTTTATTGCCATCAATGGACTAGTAGGACTTAGTCTCGCCCCCGTCGGGTGGATGGCCACCCTCCCCGTCATGGGCTACGTCGTTGGAGGCGCATTCTCGACATCCATTGTGGCTAAGTCTCAAAATCATTTTGGCCGCAAGATCTCTTTTCAACTGGGTTTGTTGGTGGCGATGCTCTCAGCGCTCTTATGCGCTTATGCAGCGGTCAGTAGAAACTTTTGGCTTCTAGTGATCAGCACCTTTATTGCTGGCTATTACAGCGCCAACGGTCAGCTCTACCGGTTTGCGGCTGCAGAGCTCACAGACCTTAAACAACGCGACAAGGCGGTGTCCTGGGTCTTGGCGGGTGGCATCCTCGGGGCCGTTATCGGACCCAACCTCGCCTCTTGGACTCGAGACCTATTTGACACGGCCTTTCTGGGGGCCTACTTGACTCTCTCCATTGCTGGCTTCATTGGCATCTTCGTCATGCAGTGCATTCACTTTCCTGAAGAATATAAGACGCAGCACTCTCTTGCAGATGGACGACCTCTCAAAGTGATCTTGGAGCAACCCGTCTTTATGGTTGCCATCATTGGCGCGGCCCTAGGTTACGGGGTCATGAATCTACTCATGGCCGCTACCCCATTAGCAATGCAGATCTGTGGGCTTCCTTTTTCAGATACGGCCTTGGTTTTAGAGTGGCATGTCATCGGCATGTTTGCGCCAGGATTTTTTACTGGCTCTCTCATTCAACGTTTTGGTACTCTGAGAATAATGGGTGCGGGTGTCATTCTCAACTTGATTTGTATTGTGATTGCGCTCACCGGAACAGATCTACATCAATTTTTGATTGCGCTCTTTTTACTGGGCGTTGGCTGGAACTTTTTATTTACTGGCTCTACCTCTTTAGCCATGACTGCTTACAAACCCAATGAGCGAGACAAGGCGCAGGCGGCTATTAACTTTTTTGTTTTTGGCACCATGGCATTTACTTCATTCGGATCCGGCGCGCTGATTACTTCCCAGGGATGGAGCATTCTGAATATTGGTTCACTCGTTCCGGTCATTGTGACAGCGGTAGCGCTTCTGTGGCTCGCAAGCCAGAACAAGAAGCATCGTAAAGTACATTCGACCTAAGAAATCTTTAAGAAGACTTGGCTAGCGGTAAATTGAATAACAGGTTTTGAGGTTTCAATTTCAACTGCTGCTGCTCATTCATCGCGATCGCCATATAGACTGGTTTGCCTGCCTGAGCTTTTGCCACCGCAGCCTCATCAATGAAGTCCAAACGGAATAGGCAAATGATCTTCTCAAGCTCATCAGCTTCCACCAGCTCTTTGTTGAAGAGCTTATTGAGTATTTCAGTAGCTACAGCGTCTAAACCCACATGCCAGGACCATTTAGGATCGGTAATTTGTTGCATGGGAGTAATGCGGACACTGGCACCTAAAAAATGCTGAATCCATTTTTCTAGAACACGGCAAAAATGATTAATCGGCTCATGACCAAAATTGAGTTGCACCGCAAAGTCAAAATGCGCATTCCGGGCCCAATATTCATCCGCATTGTCTTCATGCAACACATCTAAATCAGCCGACCTCATCGTCATGGACTTACCCTTCAGCAAATCCATAATATTTCCGGTATCGCCTGCCTGAGCATTACGTACCACCGTCTCCTCATCCGCCCCCATCACAATACCGTCTTCAATAACGCTGATCTTCTGGGTTCTAAAAAAGAGTTCACCCATACGCGCTTCTAATGGATGAGCATCTTCACCCAAGATATGTCGTACAAAAATCTGGGCAAGCTGAGAAACAAACAAAGGGGGTACATCGACACCTTCACCTTTGAATAAACTCATATAGAAACTCTCTAAAGAGTGAGCCGCTAATATACGCGCCCGATACCGCAACCACACGCGATAGTTTTCTTGAATATCCTCATCGGCCATTGCAGCAATATCACTCTCAGCAATCTCGGCTCGTGGGTTCTCTGTTAAGCGTTGATGTAAGGATTGCTCCTTAGCGCAAGACTCAGGAACCAAACTCAACTCTGGTCTTTGCATATACGTACGCAAAAAGTCGTCGGTCACCAATAATTGTCGATCAGGGCTGACCGCCAGGGTTTGATATGCAGAATTAGGCCAATAATTGGTCATACGTTTCGGTTAAATTGAGTTCACCAACAGGATATATAGAGCTCAGAATATACTAGCCATCCCATTTGCGTGAAATAGGAAACCATCATGAGTGAACTCAAAAAAATTGATACCGTTGTAGGCGACGGAAAAGAAGCATCCGCCGGCAATCATGTCGACGTCCATTACACAGGCTGGCTATATGACGAAAATGCCCCTGACCATAAAGGTCAGAAGTTTGATAGCTCACTAGACCGTGGTCAGCTGTTCAGCTTCCCCTTAGGTGCTGGTAACGTGATTAAAGGCTGGGATGAAGGTGTTGCTGGTATGAAAATTGGTGGCAAGCGCACCCTGATCATCCCATCTGAAATGGGTTATGGTGCCCGTGGAGCAGGCGGCGTCATTCCACCAAATGCCACCCTCGTATTTGATGTTGAATTGCATGGCGTAAATTGATCCCTGCCTTTTAATAGAGGCATTAAGAAAAGGCCACCCGAAGGTGGCCTTTTTACTGAGATTCTTTTAAGGAACTGTAGCGCTAATTAAGAACGTAAATCCTTACCGTTCAGAGTTAAACGATTGGTGGAACGAATTTGGCAAAGGCTAATCAAGCGATTTCTCTCCGCTATCACCTTATCAGCATAACCACCATCATCTTCTGCATTGGCAGCACCAACGTAATACTTCAAACCATTACGCAATGAGCCTGCGGTGGCAATCAGGTATTTCAAGATATAGGCGCCAACACGAATATTTACCTCTGGCTTTACCGCTTCGGCTGTACCGCCGTATAAAGCGTACTTATCTTTATGCACTGAAGTCATTACCTGCATCAAACCTTCTGCACCAGCATGACTTTTTGTATTCGGGTTGAAGTTAGACTCAACAGAAATCACCGCTAAGAGCAACACAGGATCAATGTTGACTTCTTTGGCAATCAAAATCGTATTCGAAACATACTCTTCAATCTTGGCGCGATCCAGGCTGTATTTCTTCTCAAAAAAATCAGCAACAGCGCGTTGATTTTGAATCGAACCCATTAAGTTGCCGTCTAAAGCCTGCGGATCCATCTTGGATGTAGGAATACGATCAGCCAAGTGGGAGATCGACTTCACTTGCAACTGAGCGACCGATGGCATTAATAAAGCTACCGTCTGATGCTTAGCGGCATTGAGCCCAACAGAGGCGGCATTTGATTTGCCGTAGATCACTGAAGCGATTTCAGTACTTGCAGCTTGATTGCTATCTTCGTTTGCGGCCTTATATTGTTCGAGCATGCCAAAACCATTGCTCCACACCATATGGCGAGCTTCGTCAGGAACCAGGATACGGGCAAGATCAAAAGGTCCTGCATTGGTGCCGTTACCAGAAAGCCAGAAGCCTACAACCATGAAGACACCTACAACGAGTAAGCCATTAATGACGCGGTAAACCGGGGTCATTGCATGTGCAAGCAGATCTTTAGCAGCCAGCATGACTGGTTGCGGATCCTGCATCTCACTCAAATTGTTCGTTATACATTTACTCATTCTTTTTTTGCGACCCCTCAAAAATCGATACTCTGATTTATGTTGCATCGCAATATCTTAAAAACATGGGTCATCCTAAGAAGGTTCTTATATCAAGTCAAGCATAAGCAACTGTATTTCGATAACTTTTCGATATGGAAATACGGGAGATCCCGTATAAGGCCTCTCATTTTTATAATTAGTCTATTGAATTCAACAACTTATAGATGTTAGGGGCCACTAATTTCATAGTGTAAAAAAATGACTAATTTGGGACTTTTTTACGATTTTCAGCGAAAAATAGAACTCAATAACCATATATCTAGTGTTTAAAGGGGCTCTTATTTCTACCGGTAGTACAAAGCAAAAAATGCTGCAAGGCATTATTTCTAAAGCATTTCTGATTTCAAGAGAGCGCTGAATTGGATTTTTTGGTCTCGGCAAACCCAGATTCTGATTAGCCCCTTATTAGCCCTATAGCTAGCTTTGGCAAAAATGAGGAAAGCGCTTACGGCACACCCTACACTTAGCTTCTATGAAACTCTTTCGTACATTCATTACCCTCTTAGCGCTACTAGCACCCCTCAGTGCCTATGCCTTATTTGATGAATGCAAGGAGCTATTCCCAAACCAACAAGTTCCTACTAGTCAGCAAATTGGGCGCGATCTTTGCTTTGATAGTTTTGCTATCTATTACTCGCCGACTGATAAGAAGCCTATCTATACAGTGGAAAAGCTGAGTCGAGAACAATTACTAGCCCCACACCCCCGAAGAAGCAATCAGTTTTATGAGGAGGCCCGACTGCCGTTCTCAGAACGCTCACTGCTCTCAGATTATCGTGGCAGTGGCTACGACCGCGGCCACAATGCCCCAGCGGGTGATATGAGTAATGAAAGGTCGATGGCCCAGTCTTTCTCCTTGGCTAACATGATGCCCCAGGCACGACAAAATAATCAGGGCATTTGGGCCAAGAATGTAGAAGAGCCAACCAGGCTGTATATCAAGAGAACTGCTGGGGATGTCTACGTCTTTACCGGCTCTACCGGAAATAGTGGAAGTATTGGGAAAGGTCGAGTCACTATTCCGAGCCATCTGTATAAATTGGTTTATGACCCCAATAAAAAACAGGCCTGGGCTTATTGGGTTGAGAACACCAACGAAGCCAGCATGAGTCCACCAATTACCTATCAAGACTTAATGCAAAAAACAGGGATTGATTTTCATTTGCCCGTGAATGGAGAATCACATGTGTCACAGCAGATACCGATAGAACCAAAACCAAATAAGGTCCTTATGGGCGGCTGGTATCCAGTCTTCTTTGATAACTTCGCACCTGCGAAGGTAGATCAGCTCATCAAAAGCATTCAAGAAGGTCGGGTCGCAAGCATTCAGATTCAATATGACCGCAATAGGGAACTAGCTCAGAAGATTGCTACACAAATTCAAACTCAAAGCCCAATTATTCCCAGTCAGGTTCAAAGCAGTCCGCCCGATTCTCCAACTGTTACTTATGAACGCAATCGCGTCACCGTAATCGTTCGTTCAAAGTAATTTTGACCTGGCTTCTAAGCCATGCGCGCGCTGAATAGGCGCAAGTAAACCACGCAATCCATTGTGATCAAGGGTATGCATTAACTCTAATAGCTGTCCCAGCTCACTTTTCGGAAAACCCTCGCGCGCAAACCAGGCTAAATAGTTTCCTGGCAAATCTGCCAAAGCACGCCCAGCGTACTTACCAAAGGGCATCTTCATCAAAACGAGTTTTTCTAACGCTTCTGCATTCATGGGAGAAATATTACAAGCAAAGCCAATAAACCTTAAACATTCCGCCATTTTTCTAAAGATGGTCATATCAGTCAATTGAGAATCATTCTCATTTGATGCTATATTGAGAACCATTCTCATTTAGACTTTACAACCACCAACCTGATATGACTATGAAATTAACCATTAAAAGATTGATCGCTTTTAGCTGCTTACTCGCTGCTGCACTCCATTTTTCTTTTGCCCATGCGGGTGAAGGCGTTTTTGGCTGGATCTACACACTAGACCTTCAACCCAAAGGTAAGCTTGAATTTGAGCAACGTCTACAACTCAATAAAGCACAGGCTGCTGGTACCTACGATGCATGGACAGCCCGAACAGAGCTCGAGTATGGATTAACAAATGATTTGCAAGTCGCTGGTTACATCAATTCGTATTACACCAATGCAGACCAGAATTACACCAACGCAGAGGCATGTGGTGATTCGCCAAGCTGCACTGGTGGGTTTGGCGTTCCCTCGTCACATGATCCCTCAACTGCTTATAAAAAAAGTGGTATTGAAGGCGGATCTTTAGAAGCCATTTACCGCATCACCAATCCCGTTACTTCCCCTGTAGGCATTGGTCTTTATATTGAGCCGACTTGGGGCCGCAATAAAGATGAGCTTGAAGCAAGACTCCTCTTGCAATCCAACTTTATTGATGACCGATTGATTTTGGCTGGCAACGTCGTGGTTGCAAATGAACGACTTAAATTTATTGAGAACGGCAATGTTCCTGAATCCATGCTGGATTTCTTAGTTGGCGCTAGCTATCGTTTCGCCCCAAAGTGGTCTGCCGGAGTAGAGGCGCGCTTTCATAACGATTATTCAGAGCTCAATCTACGCAATCAAGTGCAACGTGCCACTTTTGTAGGTCCTAATATGCACTATGCCGCTAAAGATTGGTGGGTTACAGGGGCTTGGCGTTACCAATTGGCTGGCGGAACCTGCATGGGTGGTGGCGAGGCTGAATGTTCAGACGCTCGAGTTTGGGACAGCCATTCTGTGAATGAATTCATCGTCAAAGTGGGCTTTCCTCTCAACTAACAGATCACCCTATGATGAATTTTAGACCTAAGCTCTTCACAGTTACTGGACTAGCAATGATGAGCATCCCCATCATTGCTCAGGCAAAAATATATTCTTCTGTTGAGCAGGCACAAAAAATATTATTTCCTAACAAGCAATTAAGTAAGTCACCCATCATCATTACAGATGATCTTCAGGAAAGGATGCGACAAGCATCTAGCATTCGTCACCCATTTCAAGGAGATCGGATTTGGAAAACTGCTGATGGCAGTTGGCTAATTGTTGATGAAGTAGTTGGCAAGCACGAAATGATTACTTATGCCGTTGGCATTGGCCCCAACGGTAGCGTCTTAGGGGTCGAGATACTGGAATATGTGGAATCTTATGGATATGAAGTCGCTGAAGCGCCATGGCGTAAGCAATTTATCGGTAAATCGGCTGCCGACCCGATCAAACTCAATCAGGATATTCAGAATATTGGGGGTGCCACCCTCTCGTGCAAGCATCTGACTGATGGGGTGAAACGAGTAACCGTTTTATTTGAAGCAGCGTTGAAAGCAAAATGACAACCCGTTGCCAAGCCCTTCTAGGAACCTTTGTCGAGATCTCAGTTGATCAACATGAGCGCCACAGTGCAGTTGAAAAAGCCTTTACTACCATCAAGCAAGTCCAAGATCTCATGAGTTTTCATAATCCCCTCAGTGAGCTCAGCGCAATCAACCAACGATCACATCTTGCAGTAATTGCCATCCATCCTTGGACCGCTCAAATACTCAACATTGCTCAAGAGGTTTGCGAACAATCCAATGGCTTATTTAATTGTGGCATTGGCCATCGACTGGTAGCGGCTGGCTTATTACCGAAGCATCTTGATCTTTCGCAATATCACTTCGGCGGTATCGAAGATATTCACTTCATCACTCCTGAGTTAATAACATCCTCAAAACCCCTCTGCCTTGATCTTGGAGGTATCGCTAAAGGCTTTGCTGTAGACCTGGCTGTAGAGGTGTTGAAGTTCAATGGAGTGGAGTCTGGATGTGTCAATGCTGGCGGTGATCTGCGTGCGTTTGGCGACGCTCCAAGGCCCGTTCACATTCGCAATCCAATGAGCCCAAGCCAATTAATTGAAATCGGCAGCATTCAAAATGGAGCGATTGCCACCAGCAGTCTGTCCTTTTCAAAAAGAGAACGCAAACATAGTCATATCATCAACCCCTTAGCCAAGAGGGAAGCTGATATCCACGCAGATTTTTCTGATTCTTTCTCTATTGTGGCAAATCAATGTGTTTATGCCGATGCGCTAAGCAAGGTATTCGCCTTATCTAAAGATTGTGCTCACCCCTGCTTTGATCACTTCTCTGCACAAGCCATCAGGATTGCTGCATGAGTCGCTTAGGAAAGATGCCCAGTTGGCAAAGATCATTTGTAATTGGGGGAATGCTTACCTGCTCGATCACTGGCAGTCTCTATTTACTCGGCCATGAATTTCAGTTTCAGCGATCCACCCTTGGAGCACACAATATATTGGCGCTACATGGAATTGCCGCCATGCTTGCCACGATCGCACTGGGAACGGTTCTCCCCTTTCATCTTAAGTCAGGCATCAAATCCGGTCGAAAAATGATTAGTGGTTTTGGACAACTGAGTTTCTTGCTGACTTTATTGATTACCGGGGTCTTGTTGTACTACGGCCCTGAAGAAATACGCGAAGAAGTCATTAGCACCCACTGGATAGTAGGGCTGGTATTTTTCGCGGTCTTCTTATTACATGGTGTTGTAAGACTAAAAGGGCTGAGTACGCTATCACTCTTTAAATCTACTGGTGCCCGTGACCAGCAGGCATCGGCGCAGAAGTATCGACCGCCTGGCCAGGGCCTTGATAACCCAGCAGGCTAGGGTCCAACATGCCACTAATCATTGCAATATGACCAAATACTAGGAATAGCGCCACACAGATTGCATGAATTTTTAATTTTCCTTCTTGGCTCAGTCCCTTGTTCACCAAACCAAATTCTTGTAGCGCAATCCAAATTAAAGGAAGACCGCCAATCAAATACGAACCTACCGCCACTACATCAATCACCGTTCTCCATTCACCATTGCGGGTAATTGGAATCACTGCTGTAGTCACCAGATAAAAGATGATGCCAATAAAGTACAGACCCACTGCCGCGCCTGCAAAACGATTCACACCCCAAACCAATCCATGAAATCTTCTAGTAAATAAGATATAGAGCTCGGTAATTGCTAGGGTTTCTGCAAGCACAATCGGAATCGCCATGAATATTAGTAGATTCCAAGGTTGCTTGTCCGACAACAGCTGCATGTAGTGAGTCATATTCATTTGAATTCCTAATAGGTAATGAAAATAATATTTATTTTGTTTATTTTTTGCAATAGTGCTTATAGAGCAAACCCATTACTGCTACGGCCACCTGGTTTGCGAGGGAGTAATAGATCTGCTTACCCTCTCTACGGGTCTTAACTAGCTGCTCCTTGCGCAATACCGTTAATTGTTGTGAGAGCGTCGGTTGATGTATATCGAGAGCTAGCTCAAGCTCTCCAACACATCTTTCACCTTGCCCAATCTCACATAACAACATCATGCGATCTCGGTTCGAGAGTACTTTCATTAATTTGCATGCATCATCAGCAGAAGCCTGCATCTTCTTCAATTCAGCTTTTGAAATTGGCATGTTAGAGAGCATTCAGTGGAATTTTGAGATAGGAGATGCCATTGTCCTCGGGCTCAGGGAAGTGACCCGCACGGATATTGACTTGAATTGAAGGCAGAATGAGATTGGGCATTCCTAGTGTTGCATCCCGCTGAGTACGCATCTTTACAAATTGCTCTTCAGTAATGCCGTTGTGTATATGAATATTTGCCTGCTTTTCGTCACCAACTGTTGTGCAGTTCTCTACAGGCCGCTCATTTGGCGGGTAGTCGTGGCACATATAGAGCCGAGTTTCCTGAGGATAAGCCAAGATCTTTTGAATGGACTGGTACAAAGTCTTCGCATCTCCACCCGGAAAGTCGCAACGGGCAGTCCCCACGTCAGGCATAAAGAGTGTATCTCCTACAAAGAGGGCGCTACCGATTTCATAAGCCATACATGCCGGCGTATGGCCAGGAACATAAAGAGCTTTTAAAGAAAGACTCCCAAAAGTTAGTGATTCTCCATCCTGAAGTAAATGATCGAACTGGGATCCATCAATCGCAAAACGTGCGTCTAAATTGAATACGCCCTTAAAAACATTTTGCACATTAGTAATGTGATTACCAATCACAATTTTTCCACCCAACTTACTTTGTA